>OHGZ01000478.1_pt1 | contig 29680 bp, 28 predicted proteins | sample 1567851 | NCBI WGS metagenome assembly OHGZ01 (sample SAMEA3879563, study PRJEB24766) | human gut metagenome | biome: human-associated habitat; feature: feces | place: USA | collected 1985/1987 | reverse complement strand
TTTCTTTCCTCTGAAACCGCGCCGTCCCCCTCTGCTGTACTGCCGGGCGGCGTCCGTCTCTTACAATCTCTCCGTCAACCGCTCCACAAACTCAATATCCGCCCTCCCGGCCAGATACTCTTCTTCATTTAAAATAGAATACAAATAATCAACGTTAGTGTCGACTCCCTCGATGACGACTTCCCCCAGCGCACTCCTCATCCGCGCAATCGCCTCCTCACGCGTCCTCCCATGCACAATCAGCTTCGCCAGCATCGAATCATAAAACGCCGGAATCACATACCCGTCATACGCCGCTGTATCCACCCGTACTCCAAATCCCCCAGGCAGATGCATCTCCGTAATCTTCCCCGGACAAGGCCTGAAATTCTTTGCCGGATTCTCCGCATTAATCCTGCACTCAATCGCATGCCCCGAAAGCCGGACCTCCCCCTGCGTCACCGACAGCGGCATCCCCGAAGCCACCCGAAGCTGCTCCTGAATCAGATCCATCCCCGTGACCCACTCCGTCACCGGATGCTCCACCTGAATCCGCGTATTCATCTCCATAAAATAAAAATTCCCGTCCGGCTCCAGCAGAAACTCAATCGTCCCCGCATTCACATAATGTGCCGCCTTCGCCGCCCGGACCGCCGCCGAGCCCATCCGCTCCCGCAGCGTGTCATCAATCGCCACACAAGGCGACTCCTCAATCATCTTCTGATGATTCCTCTGAATCGAGCAGTCCCGCTCCCCAAGATGAATCACATTCCCGAACGAGTCCGCCATAATCTGAAACTCCACATGACGCGGATGACGAATCAGCCGCTCCACATACATCGTCCCGTCCGCAAACGAACTTTTAGCCTCCTTCTGCGCCGTCTGAAACGCACTCTGGAACTCCCCGCGCGTCTCAGCCATGCGCATACCCTTGCCGCCGCCTCCAAGCGCCGCCTTAATCATCACCGGAAAACCAATCCGGTCGGCCTCAGAAAGACCCGTCTCCCAGTCAAAAACAGGCTCCTTCGTCCCCGGAATCACCGGCACACCGGCTGCCTGCATCGTATTTCGCGCCTCAGACTTATTACCCAGCCGGTCCATCACCTCAGGAGATGGCCCAATCCACGTAATGTGGCACTCCTGGCATCTCCGCGCAAACGTGCTGTTCTCCGACAGGAATCCAAATCCCGGATGAACCGCATCCGCCCCCGTCACAAGCGCCGCACTCAAAATACGTTCCATATTTAAATAACTGTCCTTCGACGGTGCCGGCCCGATGCACACCGCCTCATCCGCGAGCTGCGCATGCAGTGCCTCCCGGTCCGCCTCCGAATAAACAGCAACCGTGAGAATTCCCATCTCACGGCATGCCCGGATAATCCGGACCGCGATCTCCCCACGGTTTGCAATCAAAACTTTTCGAATCATTGTGCTGCCCCCACCATAAAGGTCAGTTCCGCCTGCGCGACCACCTTGCCGTCGACCGAAGCAACCGCTTCCCCGACGCCCATCGGTCCCTTGTGGCGGATAATTTTCGTCTCCAGACGAAGCTTGTCTCCCGGTTTCACTTTTCCCTTAAAACGGCACTTGTTGATGCCGCCGAAAAATGCAATTTTTCCCTTATTCTCGTCAAGAGAAAGAATCGCAACCGCACCGACCTGCGCCAGCGCCTCGATAATCAGCACGCCCGGCATCACCGGCTCCTGCGGAAAATGACCCGCAAAAAAATCCTCGCGGTACGTCACACATTTATACCCAATGCCGAATTCGCCCGGCTCAAAATCTTCTATGTAATCCACCAGCAGAAACGGATGTCTGTGTGGAATAATCTCCTGAATCTGTTTCGTTGTCAAACTGTTCATTCGCTGCTTCCTTTCTCGTCCCGGCTTTACGCTTTTACCCGGAACAGCGGTTTTCCGTAATCAACCATCTCGCCGTTTTTCACCAGAACCTCCGCAATCACTCCGTCCACTTCGCTCTCAATCTCATTCATCAGCTTCATGGCCTCCACAATCGCTACAACCTGTCCCTTTTTCACGGTGTCGCCGACCTTCACAAACGGCTCGGCATCTTCTGCCGGAGCTGTATAAAACGTTCCGACCAGCGGGGATGTCACAAAAACGCCTTCTTCTGCTTCGCTGTGATCCTCAGCCGCTGTACTTTTTCCTGCCGTTTCTTTTCTCTCCGGCATGGCTGCTTCTTTCGCTGTCACGCCATTTGCTCCGCCCATCATCTCTGCCATCTGCAGACCGGCACCGGATGGAACCCCGCTCATCTGCACCTGCACCGGAGCCGCTTTTCCATGCTCCATGGCAATCTTGATCCCATCAGCCTCGTAATCAAACGCGGTCAGCGAAGAATCCGAAACTTTATCAATCAACTGTAAAATCTGATCTAATTCCATCTTATTTTCCTTTCTGCACCGGAACACGATGCCGCTTTATTCATATTTCTGAAACAGCAGCACCGCATTGTGGCCGCCAAAACCAAGGGAATTGCTCATTGCCAGTTTCACATCGGTTTCCACCGGAGCGCCGATGCAGTAATTCAGATCGCATTCCGCATCTGCTTCCTTTGTTCCAATCGTCTGATGCACGAAGCCGTCCTGAATGGATTTCGCACAGACAACAGCTTCCACACCGCCTGCCGCGCCGAGCAGATGACCGACCATCGATTTCGTCGAGTTGACCAGCACATGGTCTGCCGCATCACCGAAGGCTTTCCGGATCGCACGCGTTTCAAACAGATCATTGTGATGTGTGGACGTTCCGTGTGCATTAATATAAGTAACTTCTTCCGGTTTTACTCCCGCTTCTTCCATCGCAAGCTCCATCGCACGTGCCGCACCGCTTCCATCTTCCAATGGAGAAGTAATGTGGTACGCATCGCAGGTTGCGCCGTATCCGACTACCTCTGCATAGATCTTCGCGCCGCGCTGTTTCGCGTGCTCCAGCTCCTCAAGTACGAGAATGCCGGCGCCCTCGCCCATGACGAAACCGTTCCGGTCTTTATCAAATGGAATCGAAGCCCGCAGCGGATCTTCCGACTCGGAAAGTGCGGTCAGTGCCGAAAAGCCTGCCACGCCGACCGGCGTAATTGCGCTCTCCGCACCACCTGCCACACAGATGTCCGCGTCGTTGTACTGAATTGCGCGGAAGGCATCGCCAATGCAGTGCGTTCCTGTCGCACACGCCGTCACCACGCTGGTACATTTTCCTTTCGCGCCGAGTGCAATCGCAACGTTTCCCGCCGCCATGTTCGCAATCATCACCGGAACGGTAAACGGGTTGACGCGGGACGGATTTCCGGCATCAATTTTGGCTTTCGCCTGCTCGCATGCATTCAGATCACCGACGCCGGAGCCCACCAGAACGCCGACGCGGAACGGATCTTCATTCTCCATGGAAATGCCGGCATCTGCAAACGCTTCTTTTGCTGCCGCAACGGCATACTGGGAGAAAGTTCCCATTCGTCTTGCCGCCTTGAAATCCATGCGTTCTTTTGCCACGAAGCCTTTGACCTCGCCTGCCAGATGTACTTTATATTCTGCTGTATCAAATTTCGTAATCGTTCCGATTCCGCAGGCTCCCTTGCGGACGCCGTTCCAGAATTCCTCCACGGTATTTCCAATCGGGGTTACCGCACCCAGCCCTGTGATGACTACTCTTCTCTTCATTCCAACTCTCCTTTTCTTAGATCACCATGCCGCCGTCGCAGTGAATCACCTGTCCGGTGATGTAAGCTGCCGCTTCGGATGCCAGAAATGCAGCCAAGTTTGCCACATCCTCCGGCTTTCCGAAATGGCCGAGCGGAATCTGGGATACGGATGCTTCTTTCACTTTATCCGAAAGAACCTCCGTCATATCAGTCTCAATAAAGCCCGGCGCAATCGCATTGACGCGGATGCCGCGGGACGCCAGTTCCCGTGCCGCTGTTTTCGTCAGGCCGATCACACCTGCTTTCGATGCCGCATAATTTGCCTGTCCGGCGTTTCCTGCCACGCCGACCACAGAAGCCATGTTGATGATGCAGCCGCTCTTCTGACGGATCATCGGCCGTGCCGCAAAGCGGATGCAGTTGAACGTTCCCTTGAGGTTTGTCTCAATGACACGGTCGAAGGCTTCCTCCGACATGCCCATCAGAAGGCCGTCCTTTGTGATACCCGCGTTGTTGACCAGAATATCGATTTTCCCATACAAAGCAAGAATTTCCTTCATCCACGCTTCACACGCCGCAAAATCCGATACATTGCACTGCATCACACAGCCGTCTCCTCCTGCCGCGCGGATTCCCGCAAGCACGGTTTCGGCCGCCTCTTTCGAACCATTGTAATTGATGACAACAAAGGCTCCCTCCGCCGCCAGTTTTTCTGCAATCGCACGCCCGATTCCGCGGGATGCGCCCGTTACTACTGCTGTTTTTCCACTTAACATCTCATTCTCCTGCTGCATAATCCACTATCTATAATAAAGTTTCGCACACCTGATGCATTTCCTCATAGGTGCGGATATTGTAACCTTTTACATCCCCGTTGATTTTTCTTAAAAAGCCGGTCAGTGTTCTTCCCGGTCCGATCTCCACGAAGGTATCAACGCCGTCCGCAATCATTGCCTCGATGCTCTGCTGCCACCGCACACCGGATGCCACCTGCTGGATCAGAAGGCCGCGTGTCAGTGCAGTATCACGCACATACTGGCCGGTTACATTCGTCACATACGGAATCTTCAACTCCATAAAGCCGACGCCCTCGAGCGCTTCGGTCAGCCCCTGGGACGCAGCTTCCATCATCGGGGAATGGAACGGGCCGCTTACGTTCAGCGGAAGTACCCGCTTTGCGCCTGCTTCTTTTAACTTTTCCGAAGCCTCTGCCACTGCCGCCTCATATCCGGTGATGACAATCTGACCCGGGCAGTTGTAATTGGCAATGTAGGCGCCGGAAATCCCGCTCAAAATCTCTTCGATTTTTGCATCTTCCATGCCGAGCACCGCCGCCATCGCGCCCTCGCCTGCCGGAACGGCCTCCTCCATCAGGATACCTCTTCTGCGGACGACCTTCATCGCATCCGCCATTTCCATACCGCCGGCGGACACAATCGCGTTGTACTCGCCAAGGCTGAGACCCGCTGTCACATCCGGCGTAAGGCCGCATGCCCGGATGGACTGCTCCATCGCCATTCCGGTTGTCAGCAGTGCAATCTGGGTAAACTCTGTCTGATCCAGATGTTCATTTTCCTCAAAACAGAGTTTTTTCATATCAATCCCGATCAGCTCGGATGCCATATCGTAGACGGCTCTCGCTTTCGGACATGCTTCATAAAAATCCGCGCCCATGCCGACACACTGGGAACCCTGTCCCGGAAACATAAATGCTGTTTTACTCATAACCGCGCCGGTGCTCCTTTCAGAAGTTCTTCCATCTCATTCATCATCTGCTCTATGATTTCTTTGCAGCTTTTCTCGTCTTTTACCATACCTGCAATCTGACCGGACATCACGCTTCCGGTTTTGACATCACCGTCCACAACGGCTCTTCGAAGACCGCCGAGCGTCAGTTTTTCCAGTTCTTCGAACGGAGCTCCCTCTTTTTCCAGTTCCAGATAATGGCGTGTCATCTCATTTCGGATCGCCCGCACTGGATGACCGGTTGTGCGGCCTGTCACGCGGGTATCAATATCTTTCGCCTTGATCACCAGCTGCTTGTAATTTTCATGCACAACGGCCTCTTTCGAAGCGACAAAACGCGTTCCCATCTGAACCGCCTCGGCACCCAGCATAAAGGCTGCCGCCATGCCGCGTCCGTCCGCAATTCCACCGGCCGCAATGACTGGAATTTTTACAGCATCTGCCACCTGCGGAACGAGTGCCATCGTTGTCGTCTCGCCGATATGGCCGCCGGACTCACATCCTTCTGCCACAACGGCATCTGCGCCTGCGCGCTCCATTCGTCTTGCAAGAGCCACGGAAGCGACCACCGGGATGACGCGGATACCAGCGTTTTTCCACAGTTCCATATATTTCTCCGGATTTCCTGCGCCCGTCGTAACGACTTTTACGCCTTCCTCGGCAACCACTTTTGCCACCTCATCCGCATACGGGCTCATCAGCATGATGTTGACGCCGAACGGTTTGTCCGTCAGTTTTTTTGCTTCGCGGATTTCATTCCGAACCCACTCTGCCGGTGCCGCCGATGCTCCGATGAGGCCAAGGCCGCCGGCCTCGGAAACTGCCGCTGCCAGATGATGCTCCGCCACCCAGGCCATGCCGCCCTGAATGACTGGATACTGAATCCCGAGTAATTTTGTCACTTCTGTGATCATGAATCGCTTCCTCCTGCTTCCCGATCTTTCTTAGTTTTTGTGCTGCTCCAGATACTCTGCAACATCACCGACAGTTACCATCGTTTCCAGATCCTCGGTCGGGATTTCCACGCCGCAGGTGTCCTCGAGGGACATGACCATTTCAAACAGATCCAGGGAATCTGCTCCGAGATCCTCTTTGAAGGAAGTCTCCGCTGTGATAGTATCGATGTCTGCTCCCAGTGCTTCTGCTACGGTTTCTTTTACTTTTTCTAACATGTTTTTGTCCTCACTTTTTTTCTTATTCTTCTTATTTTATATGGGCGTTTCTTACCATTCCAGGTACGCCGCGCCCCAGATCAGTCCTGCTCCGAAACCGGAGAGAACGATTCTCTGTCCTTTTTTGGCTCTGCCGGACCGGTTCCACTCATCCAGCAGAATCGGAATACTCGCCGCACACGTATTGCCGTATGCTTCGATATTCCGCGGAAATTTTTCTTTCGGCGCCTTCAGTCGTTTTGCCACGCCGTCGATGATGCGGCTGTTTGCCTGATGAAGGATAAAGGCATCAATCTCCTCGACCGGCACCTCGGCTTCTTTCAGCACCTCGCGGATGACTTCCGGCACGCGGGATAAGGCAAACTGGAACACGGCACGGCCGTCCATCTGCAGATACGTTCCCTTTTCGCAGGTCAGCGACACGCCTTTTTCTCCATCGGAATGGATCTTTTCGCACGCTTTTGTCTCCTGCTCCTCCGCCGTCAGCACAACGGCTCCCGCGCCGTCCCCGAACAGAATGCAGGTTCCGCGGTCACTCCAGTCCACCAGGCGGCTCAGGGCATCCGCGCCGATCAGCAGCACGTTTTTTGCCTTGCCGCTCCGGATATACAGCTGGCCCAGCTCATACACCGCAAGAAATCCGGTGCAGGCGGCGCTGACATCGAGACAGGCGGCACGGAAAGCACCGATTTCATCCTGCACAAGACAGGCGGTATTCGGAAAGATGCTCTCCGACGAGGAGGTTCCGACGAGAATCAGATCCAATTCTGTCGAACAGATCCCGGCATTTTCCAGCGCTCTTCTCGCCGCCTTTACTGCCATTTGGGCAACCGTCTCCTCCCCGGCTATGTGGCGCGCACCGATTCCTGTCCGCTCCCGGATCCAGGCATCGCTCGTCTCCACCATCTTTTCCAGATCTTCATTTTTCCATATCGTCTCCGGTACATACGAACCGGTTCCCGCAATTCTGCCGTTTTTCACCTTACTGTCCTCTTGCTTATTTCATTCTCAAATATTTTTCTTTTCAAATGTTTTGATATTCAAAGTATATCATCAAAATTCATTTTGTCAACCTTTTTTTATTGCTTTTTCCATTTCCCACTTCTATAATGAAACTATGTTCGGGATTTTTTCGAAACTATTTTTTCCGGATTCTATTATTTTGAGCCCCGGCACAGGTTCTCTATCGAACACTCCGGCAGGCTCCAGAAAGGACACCAAACTTATGCAGGTTCCAATGTCATCCTATCTTGTGGAAATCAAACCACAGATTCAGGAACTGATCCGTCTGCTCGAGCGCGAATTTGATTACATCAGCGTGCTCTGCACCGATGTCAAAGGTACGACTTACCGCGTCAGCATGCATCAGACCACCGTCGGCGATTATCACTTCTGTGAACGCGGCTTCGTTGTCCGTGCATGGCAGGACGGTTCCTACACCGAATATTCCTTCAACAACCTCACCGATGCCGCAGATCTTGCGGAGGAAATTACTTCCGCGCTGAAATCCGAATTTCAGGCATTAAAGGCACTCGGCATTGCGCAGATAGAGTCTCCTCTCGTGCAGGAAGAAGCCATCGCAAAAACGATGCAGAATGAAATCGGGATTGACCCGGAGACCGTCTCCGCAGAGGAGATTCTCTCCCACCTTCGGAAGCTCTGCGACGCCGGCGCTGCCCATGAGGGAATTCTGGAATTCCAGAGTACCGTCAGCTTTGCCCGTGTCAACAAGCTGTTCCTCTCCTCCAAAAAGGATCTGATGCAGTCCTACGCTTTCTCGGAGGGCTCCCTTTCCGCAATCGGCACAGAAAACGGAAAACAGAATATGTCGTACCGTTCCTGCTCCGGCCTGAAAGGCGTGGAAATCTTAAATGAGATGGATGCGATTGTTGAGGAAATCATCGCCGTTCTGTACGACAAGCTCCACTCCGATCCGGTCACCCCTGGCATGTACGATGTCATCACCGCACCGGATGTCACCGGCGTGATTGCACACGAGGCATTCGGCCACGGTGTCGAGATGGATATGTTTGTCAAAGACCGCGCACTCGCCAAAGAGTATATCGGCAAGCCTGTTGCCTCCCAGCTCTCCTCCATGCACGACGGAGCAGTCGGCGCACAGCAGGTCAGCAGTTATCTTTTTGATGATGAGGGAACGCTCGGCACCGACACCACAGTCATCGACCACGGTACACTCGTTACCGGCATCAGCGATCTCGTAAGCGCACTCCGCCTTGGCACCACGCCGACCGGAAACGGAAAACGCGAGAGCTTCGAGCGCAAAGTCTACTCCCGTATGACCAACACCTACTTCACCGCAGGCACAGACAAACTCGATGATATGATCGCTTCGATTGAGCACGGCTATCTTCTCGAAAGCGTTCAGTCCGGTATGGAAGACCCGAAACACTGGGGCATCCAGTGCATGGTCGGACTCGGCCGCGAGATCAAAGACGGTAAGCTGACCGGAAAAGTCGTATCTCCTGTCACCCTGACCGGCTACGTTCCGGATCTCTTAAAGAGCATCTCCATGGTTTCCGACAAAGAAGAGCTCTTCGGCTCCGGCATGTGCGGAAAAGGTCACAAAGAATGGGTCAAAGTCAGCGATGGCGGCCCGTATCTGAAATGTAAAGTGAGGTTAGGCTGATGAACGAATTATACGATGTATTAAAAACAAGCAAAGCCAGCGACTTTCTGATCCGCGAAGAGCAGACCGAATCCCGCGAGGCATTTTTCATCGGTCAGAAACTCGACATGAGCCGCGCGAAAAAAGTAACGCACACGTTTCTGACTGTCTTTGTCGACAGTGAGGATGGGAAATTCCGCGGAAGCGCAGAAAAAGAAATCCACCAGGGCATTTCCCGCGAAGAAATGCAGCAGGAAATTGACCAGGCGCTGTTCGCTGCACAGTTCGTGCAGAACCCATGGTACCCGATTGCAGAGCCATCGGATGCACCGGCAAATGATGGAATGCCTGATGCCTCCCGCGATCTTACCTCTGAACTCGTAAAACTGGTGCAGGCCATGCAGGAAATCAAATCGGAAGAGGATTCCCGCGTAAACTCCTATGAGATTTTTGTCAATCAGAAGCAGACACGCATCCGCAATTCCCGCGGTGTCGATGTCACATTCTCCGGCTTTGACTGTGAGATCGAGGTTGTCACAAACTCCCGCAAGGATGATCATGAGATTGAGATCTACAGGGATCTCCGCTTCTCCGACAAATCTGCCGAGAAGATCATCGCCGAAGTGCGCGGAATGTTCCACACCGGCCGCCAGCGTCTGAATGCTGTTCCGACCCGGCAGAACGAGCACGCCGATGTTCTCTTAAGCGGAGACGCCGTCGGCAGCTTCTTCCAGTATTTTGCTATGCATACCAACGCTTCTTATCAGTATATGGGCGTTGCAAAAACAAAAATCGGCGAAGCCATCACCGGCGCAGATGCCGATCCGCTGAATATCCGCCTCGTGCCGACGCTCGACGGCTCTGCCAAAAACGCGCCATACGACGAAACCGGTATGCCGGTAGCCGAGCGCGTTCTGTTTGAAAACGGCATCTGCCGCTCCTACTGGGGCAGCCTTCAGCATGCCCATTATATCGACATGAAGGATACTACTTCCATGAATAACATGGTAGTTGAAGGCGGTTCGAAAACACTCGACGAGCTGCGCAGCATTCCGCATATAGAAATCACCGATTTCAGTGCGTTTGATATGGATGCCGTAAGCGGCACCTGCGGCGGTGAGATCCGTCTCGCATATGAGAGCGACGGAACCACCTCCCATCCGACAACCAGCGGATCACTTTCCGCCCGTTATGACGATGTGCTGAAAAATCTGACTTTCTCGAAAGAGACACAGCAGCTCAACAACCGCGTGGTGCCGTGTGCGGTACTGCTGCGGGATGTGACGGTGGCGGGAGAATAATTTTTCATTCTGCAGCATACGAAAAAGGAGCATCTCCAGGTTTCAAGTTCGAAACCGGAGATGCTCCTTTTTAATTTTCTGTGTTTATGTTCAGTCTTTTCTTCGTCTTCTGGATTTCTTTTTGCTTCCAAAATCCGGAACAACGACCAGGGTGTTAAGACCCAGATAAGTTTCAACATCTTCTGCCGTTTTGATATTGTCATTCAGCACAGTCTGCAGTGTCAGAATTGCCAAAACAAGAACAAAATTTCTAAACAGTAATGGGGTCTGACCCCAATGTGGTTATTTATAATCGTGTGTTTTCAGTGTTGTCGTAATCAGGTTGTGGACCGGCGTATCGTCTTCCACAACCAGTATCAATGTCTTATTCATTTAAATTCACCTCACTGAGCGGCAGCGTAAAACGAAAATGACAGCCGTGCGGAGCGCAGTCACGAAGCACCAGTTCCCCGCCATGCGCATTTACAATGGAACGGCACAGCGCCAGCCCAAGGCCAAGACTTCTGCGGCTGTCACTCACCTTATTTTTTCCGGAATAGAACATTTCAAATACATGCTCCCTGCACTCCGCCGGAATGCCGGGTCCATTATCCTCCACCGCAATCCATACGTTTTTTTCTTCTTTTCCGGCTGTAATCCGGATCTTGGATCCTGCCTGTGTATATTTTACTGCATTGTTGATCAGGTTTACCAATACCTGTACAATCAGCTTTGCATCCATGCGGGCGAGCAGTACATCTTCCCCGCAGTCCACTGTAATTTTATGTTCGTTTTTCCGCCGTTCTGCATGGCGCAGCGCCTCACGGACTACATCCTCAACCACCTGATCGGATAACTGCAGTTTTACACTTCCATCTTCTATTTTCGTAAGCGCAAGCAGATTTTCCACCAGTTCAATCAGCCATCCGGCATCCTCATAAATATCCGAAAAAATCTGTTTCCGCATCCCTTCGTCCAGTGCGTCAAAGTTACTGATCAAAGAGTCTGCATTGCCGAGAATTGATGTCAGTGGTGTGCGCAGATCATGGGAAATCGTCCGCAGCAGATTCACCCGAAGCTGCTCATTTTTCGCCATGACTGCCGCCTCTTCTTTTTCTCTCGCACTTTGTTCCCGATCCAGTGCCATGGCGCACTCTCCCAGAATAGAAAGCAGGATACTGTTCTCAAACACATCCAGTGGCTTTTGTCCGATGAAAATGCCGATCACACCATATCTGTTCTGTGCCGCATAGATGGAAAGGTACAGATACGGTTCTTCAGAAAAACGTTCTGTCATAGCTCCCGCCCGTTTCCGGTTTTTCAGAACCCACTGCAGGATTTCCTGTTCTTTCTCATTAAAAACTTTTTCTGATTTTATTCCTGTTTCGGCGTTATAAAGAGTTCCCTGCACAATGCCGTTTTTCTTTTTTTCTACCGGCGCCACAACCAGATTTCTTCCCAGAAGCTTTATCAGCTGCGTTGCCGTAATATCAAAAATTTCTGACGCATCCGCTGCCTTTTGCAGAAGCTGGCTGGTATTAAAAAGAATCTTGGTTCGAAAGGCATCTCGTGCAGAAAGCTTTGCATTTTCTTTCAATTTTGAAGCAAGCGTACTGGTCAGGATTGAAGTGCCAAGCATGATCGCAAAGGTCACCGGATAGCCGGAACCATACGCATGCAACGAAAGCCTTGGCTCTGTCATAAAATAATTAAACAGGACAACACTTGCCACAGAGCTGACCACACTACAGGTATAACCGCTGGTCAGAATAGATGTCAGCATGACGCCAAACAGATATACCGTAATAATATTGGCATCCGTAAAACCGAGCCGAAAAAAGATTTCTCCGATTCCGGTCGCAGCAGCCAGAATCAGAACCGTAAGCATCAGTTCTTTCCAGGAAGGCAGCTCCATCCACTCCGGAAATTTTTTTCGTTTCTGATATCTCCGGTACACGTCTGAGTCTGGAATGATGTGAATTTCCAGATCAGGCACAAGATCCGTCAGACGCTCGGTCCACACCCTTCGCTGATGGAAATAGCCCTGCTTCATCATGCTCTTTCCAATGACAATCCGCGTCACCTCGGAAATTCTTGCGTATTCTGCAATCTGCAGGGCAATATCCTCACTGTGTGTCGTTACAATTTCTGCCCCGCTCTGCTCTGCCAGACGAACATGCTTCTGCAGCCTTGCCAGATCCTCCGGTGTTTTTTCTGTTTTTTCTGCTGTCTGCACATACAATGCCGTAAAGCCGGCCTGAAACGCCTGTGCCATCTGCGCCGCAGTCCGAATAATTTTTTCATTGGATGGCGAAGAGGACAGACACACCAGGATATGCTCTTTTTTTTGTTTTTCTTTTTCCAACTGTCTCACCCCACCTCCTATTGTAGATCATAAACGAAGAGAAAGCTATAGTCAGGAAATCTTTTTTTCTCCCGTTCCCTGTTCTTGTTTTCTGTTTTCCGTGAAATTTTGTCCCGTTTCCGGTTCCTCTCTTCTGTTTTCCGTGAAAAATGTCTCTATCTGATCTACGAGCACGCCTCCAGACAAAAAACCGACCAGGGTAACGAAGAGCAGTCCTACACTTAACACAGAAATCACCTCTCTTTCAGATTCGAAAACATTTCTGGATCGCTTTATATTCACCAAGAACCAATATGGTAGCATCGCCATCCAGAACTGTCTCCGGAGACACCGCAACATCTGTTTTTCCATATTTTCTTGTTGCCAGAATATTAATACCGTATTTTTTCCGGATATCCAGCTGGCCGACATTTTTTCCAATCCAGTTCTCCGGGATTTCAACCTCAAAAATCGCATACTGACTGTCAATTTCAATATAGTCAAACACATGATCCGAGCTGTAACGAATTGCTGTCCATTTTGCCATCTGTTTTTCCGGATAAACAACCTGATCCGCTCCGTTCCGCAACAGGAATTTTTCCTGTACATCCCGTTCTGCCCGGGACACGACCCATTTTGCGCCCAGCTCCTTCAAAAGACATGCGGTTTCCAGCGAATCCTGAAAGCTGCTTCCGATCGTCACAATACAGACATCATAATTTCCCACACCAAGGGATCGCAGAAAGTCTGCATTGACACTGTCACCGATCTGTGCATTTGTCACATACGGCATCACGGCGTCGATCCGTTCCTCATTTCGGTCTACCGCCATCACCTGATGTCCAAGCTGATTCAGATGCATGGCAATATGTCTCCCAAATCTTCCTACTCCAATCAGTAAAATATTTTTCATCTCATCTCTTCCTCTCTTCTTATCCTACATTTATTTTTTCCAGCGGCATTTTTGCATGTGCGCTCTTTCTCCCCGGCATCGCAGCATAAACAAGCGTCAGACCGCCAACCCTTCCAAGAAACATCAGTGCGATCAGAATTCCTTTCGAAAGAACACCGAGCTGCGGCGTAATTCCAAGCGTCAGGCCAACCGTTCCAACAGCAGATGCTGTCTCAAACAGACACTCAGAAATCGGCAGATTTTCTGCCACACTGATCACCATTCCTCCCATCAGCACCAGAAAAAGATACATCATCAGAATCGTAGATGCATTTTTTAATACCTCCTGGCCCACCCTGCGTCCAAACATCTGTGTGTCCTCTCTCTGACGGAACGTAGCAGACGCATTAGCTGTCAGCACGGCAAATGTGGTAATTTTCATTCCGCCAGCCGTTGATCCCGGTGCTCCGCCAATCATCATCAGAACAATCATAATCGCCTGGGAGGCACCTGTCATCCCGGAAAGATCTGCTGTATTAAATCCGGCCGTTCTTGTTGTCACGGACTGAAACAATGCGCAGAGCGTCCGCTCCTTGACCGGCATTCCGGCGAAATCCCGGAAGAAAAAGAAGGCCGCCGGAACAAAAATCAGGAACAGACTTGTAAGCAGGATCACCTTGCTTTGCATGCAGTACTGACGAAAATGGTATTTTTTTGTATAGATATCATCCCAGGTCAGAAATCCGATTCCACCTGTTACAATTAGCCCCATAATCGTAAGATTAACCAGTGGATTTCCCACATAAGAAGTCAGGGACGGATACAGATGATCCGTTTTTCCGAGAAGATCAAATCCTGCATTGCAGAATGCGGATACAGAATGAAACAACGCCATCCAGATTCCTTTTCCGCCGTAATCCCGTAAAAAAACAGGCAGAAGAAACAACGCCCCCAACAGTTCAATTCCAAAGGTTCCTTTGAGGATAAAACGCGTCAGGCGCACAATTCCGCCCACCTTCGGGGCAGAAATCGCATCCTGCATCGTGCTTCGCTGCATCAGGGAAATTTTTCTCCCGGAAAGCATCGCAATCGAAACAGCGATCGTAACCACACCAAGACCACCGATCTGAATGAGCAGCAAAATCACGCTCTGTCCAAAGACGGACCAGTAGCTTCCTGTATCCCTGACTGCCAGTCCTGTCACACAGGCGGCTGATGTTGCAGTAAACAGTGTTTCTGTAAATGGCGTTACATTTCCTTCCCGCGAAGCCACAGGAAGCATCAAAAGCAGTGCTCCTGCCAGAATTACCCCCGCAAATCCAAGAATAATAATTTCAAACGACGACCATTGTTTCCTGTATCGCAGTTTTATACTCCACATTTCTCTTTTACTCCTTCTTTTTGATTCCTCCTTATTTTAGAGACTTCCGTTTTAAAAACGTATAAATACCTTTTCCATGGCATTAAGATTGTATAAAGATTTTTCGAATTTCAAACCCAAAAACAGGAACCGCACAAAAGTTTCCCACAACAGTAATGGGGTCTGACCCCAATGTGTGTATATTCTTCTTTTATCGCAGTAACGCATTAGTTGGTTAAACTACCGATTTTTCTCCTTTTGAAAGTAGATTCTTTTGTCATAAATATCAAAAAAAGTATTTACAAATCCTTACGCATCAGTTATTATGTATATAATCTATTGAGAAATTCGTGTAGAATTATGCAATTTTGTTTTTAACAAATACTCTGTTTCCTTTCCCAATGGCATTTTGTTGACTTTTTACGTCAAACAGAACGGATCAAAGGGTAAAATACCAAATTTTTTCGCAAAAAATCACTCAACGTAATTACAGATGAAATCGGATCCCTATCCCGAAAAAAACATCGCACCTTATTTTCGAAAGGAGATATCAATTTTATGTTTCATTTTCTAAAAGGAAAGAACAAAGAAAATGTTCTTTACGCACCTTGCAAAGGAAAAGTAGTTCCGCTTTCCGAAGTCCCGGATCCTACCTTTTCCGAAAAAATCCTGGGGGACGGATTCGCAGTAATTCCGTCGGAAGGAAAAATTTATGCACCGACAGACGGTGAAATAGCCATGGTATTTGACACCCTTCATGCCATCACGCTCACAAGCAGCTCCGGAACCGAAATCCTGATCCACATCGGACTGGATACGGTTACACTAAAGGGCGCACCGTTTACCGCACACGTTGCAGCCGGTGACCAAGTCAAAAAAGGGGACCTTCTGATGGATGTCGATCTGGACAAGATCACCGGGGCCGGATTGAACACAGTCACTCCGGTACTGATTTGCAATACCGATGATTACGAGAAAATCAGCTTGAAAAAAGAGGGCGAAGTTTCCTTAGACGAAGCCGTTCTCAGTATTTCCTGATCTTTTTTTGATCTTTCGTCAGATGAATCTTCATCCTCTTCTTTTATGAAATGAAATGTACGCTTGAAGTCTTTTCTCACTTGCTTTTGTGAAATGTACGCTTATAGCCTTTTCTCACTTGCTTTTGCGAAATGCCCTCTCAATGTCTTTTCTGCACTTGCTTTTGTAAGTATATTGGGTGGATTCGGTAAATTCACGTATCTAATTGGAGGTATCCAGTTATATAAATTATCTTTTAAGGAGGGAGAAATATATGAAATTTCTTCAGAAACTAGGGAAAGCCCTCATGCTTCCTGTAGCAGTACTGCCGATCTGCGGTATCCTGATGGGTATCGGATACCGGCTGTGTCCGGCAACGATGCAGGGCGGCGATATCTCGGGCGTAGTAAACCTGATCGGTCTGTTTCTCGTAAAAGCAGGAGCAGCTCTGATCGACAACATGGCAATCCTCTTTGCAATCGGCGTGTCGGTATGTCAGAAAAGAATGACGGTACCGGCGGAATCGCAGCTCTGGCATCCTGGCTGATGATCACAACACTTCTTTCTACCGGAGTTGTTACAACTATCATCCCGTCCATCGCTGAGAGTGCTACAAAGACGCTGGCCTTTGACAAGATCCAAAACCCGTTCATCGGTATCCTGGCCGGTATCATCGGATCTGCCTGCTATAACCGTTTCAAAGACACTAAGCTTCCGGACTGGTTATCCTTCTTCAGCGGCAAACGCTGTGTAGCAATTGTTTCCGGTGTTGTTTCTATCGTTGTATCTGCTGTTCTGTTACTGGTATGGCCATTACTGTTCGGTGCTCTGGTAGCAATTGGTAAATCTATTGTCAGCCTTGATGTTGTCGGTGCCGGTATCTATGCATTCCTGAACCGTCTGCTGATCCCGACCGGATTACATCACGCTCTGAACAATGTATTCTGGTTTGACACGATCGGTCTTGGTGACTTGAAGCACTTCTGGGCTGGTGAAACATCTGCTGATGTAACCTGGAGCCTTGGTATGTACATGTCCGGATTCTTCCCCTGTATGATGTTCGGTATTCCTGGTGCTGCACTTGCTATGGTAAGATGTGCAAAACCTGCAAAGAAAAAAGCTGCGATCGGTCTGGTAGCTTCTGCTGCAGTTTGTGCATTCATCTGTGGCGTTACAGAACCTTTTGAGTTCGGATTTATGTTCCTTGCTCCTGCTCTGTACGTAATCTATGCATTACTGTATGGTATCTTTACTATGATCACAGTTGCTCTCGGCTTCCGTGCAGGATTCAGCTTCTCCGCCGGTGCTATGGACCTCCTGTTCTCATCCTCACTGCCCGCAGCACAGAAAATATGGCTGATCATTCCGCTTGGAATCGCAGCATTCCTCGTATTCTACTTCGTATTCCTGTTTGCTATCAAGAAATGGGATCTGAAGACTCCTGGACGCGAAGATGACGATCTCGAAGCAGAGAAAAAAGTAGAACTGGCAAGTGATAACTATACCGCAATCGCAGCTAAAATTCTGGAAGGCTGCGGCGGAAAAGAAAACATCACAAGCATTGATAACTGCGTTACAAGACTGCGACTGGAAGTGAAAGATATCACTGCCGTAAACGACAAGGTAATCAAATCTGCCGGCGTGGCAGGCGTGATCAAACCTGGCAAAACCTCTGTACAGGTTATCGTTGGAACAAAAGTTCAGTTCGTAGCTGACGCTTTCTCCAAACTTTGTGAATAATATTTACCCAGGTAGTCCAAAAGGAGCATATCGCTGATGCGGTATGCTCCTTTTAATTGCGCAAAGTTTTCCTTATTTTCTGCCCTTTCGCAGAGCAGGAACCCGGCTGTTGTTTGTCAAATGGCTGCTATCAAAACCAAAGGTCGGATTACTGGTGGTTCCGAAAACGTGTGCATATATGTGGGGAATCGCCGTGTGACCTCAGCTCTTGTTCTAAGCACCGAGCAGCCTTTCGGGACAGGTACAGCACAGTACATCGTTTCGTAAATGTATTTTTTTAAAATCTTGTTATGAAAAGGAGTGCGAAAAAACGTAACTTTGTTTTTTCGCACTCCCATTTTCTCTCCCAAAAACGCCGCAGCTCTCGTCTTACTTCGCGCTGTCTGCATCTATCACAGACTGGATCTGTTTCATCAGCGTATCATAATTCTCCTGATTGTCGATTCCGCCAAGCATCGGTTCTCCCACAATATTTCCATTTCGATCGACTAAGATTGTGGTCGGAAATGCCATAATATCGGAAGCATACTTTCCTGCAGCGGAAGCAGAGTCAATGGAAAGATTGCGGTATTTCGCACCCTGGCTTTCAAGAACCGCTGCTGCTTCTTTGATCGCATCCTGATTTCCGTCGAAGGTTTCTGTGTTGATGCCTACAACCTCGCCTCCCATGGATTTGATTGCATCGTTTAATTCGTTCAGCTTGGATAACTCCGCAACACAAGGCTTGCAGCCGGTAAACCAGAAATTCACGACCGTTACCGCATTTTTGGAAAACAGACTTTCGTCAACGGTGTTGCCATAATAATCCTGGCCCGAGAAATCCCGGAACGGAGATGCCTCTTCGGAATCGTTTTTCGCATCGCTATCTTCCGATGCTGTATTGCCGTTTTCCAATTCCGCCATCTGTTCCTCGATTTTTCGTATCGTTTCAATATCATCCGTCAGTGTATTCAGCTCGTCCTCAGAAAAAGAGTCCTTGTTGGCTTCAACCGTGTCTGCCAGATAATCCGCATAATTTCCGCTCGGATCCGCCGTGCTTTTATTCATCATGCCAAACACCTTGTTCCATACATCCGCATGATCTGCAAAAATCTGGTTCTCCTGCTGATATAAATCGTCCAGCTTTGTGCCGGAAGCCCCTGCCGTTTCGGTTCCGGATTCCGCAACAGATCCCGTAACAGCTTCTGTGCCGGATTCCGTCTGGGTTGTCTGCGTTTTCTTTGTGTCTGCAGCCTCTTTTCCGTTGCATGCGGTAAGTAATAATGCTACGCTGAGTGTAAAAACAGGGATAAAAGTTCTTTTGGTTTTCATAAATTATGGCTCCTTTTAAGATAGTATAATGTAAAAAACAAAAATTCAATATCATCCTTCGATGCTTCGTGATCTGCTGCTGATCAATGGTTTCTGATCTCTGACTGTTGATCTCCGGTGTCCTTTTTCTGACACGTTTTTCCCATAAACTGATAGTGGATCGCATCCTTCGGGCAGGCCTTGATGCAGGCTCCGCATCGGATGCATTCCGGATGATTTGGGGTCCGGCACACGTCGATATCCATTTTACATGCCCTGGAACACTGGTTGCATCCGACACATTTGCTGTTTTCAATCGTGATATGTAAAAAGCTTACCTTATTAAATAAGGAATAGATTGCCCCAAGAGGACAGATCCATTTGCAGAAGGGTCTGTAAAACAAGATGCTGAGCACGACAACCGTAATCAGAATACCGAATTTAAACGAAAACAGCTTGCCCAGTGCAGACCGGATTGCGGCATTTCCGATGGAAAGCGGGATCGCCCCCTCCAGAACGCCCTGCGGACAAATATATTTGCAGAAGAACGGATCTCCCATCCCGATCGAATTCGTTGCAAACATCGGCAGAAGAATCACAAAAACAGCAAGGATGATATATTTCAGATACCGCAGCGGCTTCAGTCTGGCCGTGGAGAATTTCTTTCCGGGGATTTTGTGAAGCAAATCCTGAAACCATCCAAACGGACACAAAAAACCACAGATGAATCTTCCCAGTGTTACGCCGAGTAAAATCAGGAACCCGGTTATATAGTAGGAAAACTTAAATTTGGATGATCCGACAACCGCCTGAAAGGCTCCGATGGGGCACGCTCCCGTCGCAGCAGGACAGGAATAACAGTTTAGGCCCGGTACGCATACCGTTTTCGCCTTGCCCTGATATATTTTGCCCTGAAAAAAATTGGGGATATGAGGATTGGTAAGCAGTGTGGCCGCTGCCTGTATCCACCCGCGTATTCCGGCTATTTTCTTTGATCGTAACTTCTTTTTCTTATCCAATTCCGACACACTCCAGACATAATTTAATTGCTTTCCCAAGCACAGCAGCAGCTTCCCCTCTGACGGCGCCATAGCCCATCATTGCTATGCCTGTGATAACTAAAACAATTTGAGATATTTTTCTGCACTTCAAAATATAGTTGCTCCTTTTATTCTATTGATTGACCAGCTGACTCTGATATTATACAATAGCAGTTGTAAAATCATTGTTAAGAAATGGGCGGGTGAAAAAATTTTGAGATTATTAATCGTAGAAGATGAGAAACAAATGTGTGACACAGTTGCCAGAAGTCTGTACGCTGCCGGGTACGAGGTGGATACCTGTTATGATGGCGCGGAGGCTCTGGAATGCATCCTGGCAGAAAATTATGATCTGATTGTCCTGGATCTCAATCTGCCCGGCATGGACGGAATGGATCTTCTAAAAGAGCTCCGGAAGGAAAACGAAGAGACGAAGGTTCTGATCTTATCTGCAAGAGGACAGATTGCAGACAAAGTAGAAGGACTCGATGCCGGGGCAAATGACTATATGGAAAAGCCGTTCCATCTGCAGGAGCTGGAAGCGCGGATCCGCAGTCTGACGAGAAGAAAATTTGTGCAAAAGGATGTCTGTCTGGAAAGTGGCGGGATCAAATTCGATACCATCAAACGAGAGGCCTATGCCAACGGAACCCTGGTTTCCCTGACAAGAAAAGAAAACGGAATTTTGGAATATCTGCTTCTTCACCTTGGCAGACCGGTAAGTCAGGAAGAATTGATCGAGCATGTCTGGGATGCCTCCGTGGACAGCTTCAGCGGATCCATCCGCGTCCATATGTCTTCTCTTCGCCGAAAGCTCAGGGCGGTACTTGGATACGATCCGATTTTAAATAAAGTAGGCGAAGGATATCAAATACGAGAGGAGTCTGACCGATGAAAAAAATATCACTGCAGTGGAGACTTACCTGTATCATTACCCTGTATATTGCGGTCATCTGTGGATGTCTGACCCTGCTTGTCTATAAAAACGGAATTTATTATATCGATTCCCTGCAGGAGACCGTAGATGCCAGGGGCGATGATGCCGGCGATCAGGGCGGAGACGGTGCCGCAGACGGTTCCGATCAAATCTATATCAGCATTCCGGAGGACAAGTGGGATGAATTTGCCAGAGATTTCTCTGTTCAGGTGTACAACAATAAAGCAGACTACAAAAGAAACAGCCTGATCCTTTCCGCTTTATTGGCCCTTCTTGGCGGTGTCGCTACCTATTTTATCAGTGGCCATGCACTTCGGCCCATTCGTGAGTTCTCCGAAAAAATTGAGGAGGTGCAGGCACAGAATCTGGCCGATTCGCGCATTGAAGAAAACAAAGTAAAAGAGCTGAACCAGCTTCGTATTTCGTATAACAAGATGCTGGAACGTCTCGCAGATGCTTTTGAAATCCAGAGACAGTTTACAGCAAATGCAGCACACGAGCTTCGCACTCCACTGTCTGTCATGCAGGTACAGCTCGATTTATACCATTCCACCCCGCATCCGGGCAATGACGCCGACACCTTACAAACACTGAAAATGGTGACGGAGCAAAACGGCCGGCTCAGCAAAATGGTCAAGACACTGCTCGATATGAGTGAGCTTCAAACGATAGGGCGGGATGAAACCATCGCCGTTGACGCTCTTGTCGATGAAGTAATGGTAGATCTGGAACCGCTTGCCCAGGAAAAAGAGATAAAACTGATCGGAAACTGTAAAGATACCACGATGGTCGGAAGTGACATTTTGATTTACCGGATGGTATACAATCTTGTTGAGAATGCAATCAAATACAACCATTTCGGCGGACAGGTTACCGTAACCGCATACCGGAAGGGAAAAAACATCTGCCTGTCCGTAGAAGATACCGGAAGCGGAATCCCGGCTGAATTAAAAGAACGCATATTTGAACCATTCTTCCGCGTAGATAAATCCAGAAGCCGCCAGCTTGGCGGAGTAGGCCTTGGGCTGGCCCTGGTTCATGAAATCGTGCGCGTACATGACGGCAGAATAACCGTTCAGTCCAGCCCGTCCGGTGGAACGATCTTTGAGGTAGTCTTTACACAGTGACATCATCCCAAAAGCCAGTCGATGATATCATCTGTTCTGGTGTGACTCCATTTCTTCTTTTTTCTCAGTATGGCATATTATACGCAGAACATCAAAATATTTTCCCATTTCGGAAACTTTTATTTTATTCAGCCCAATATTTTCCTGTTTCAGAAGCAAAACCGCATAAGCCACAGCTACACTTCGGATTACACCTGGGTGCTGTCTGTGGTTCATGCGGTATGAGGCACAGCTTTCATGCTTCCTTCCGTTGGGCAAAAAAAAGAGCAAACCAACGCATTATCACATGTATCAATTCGCTCAAAATAATACTGATTCGGATGTGCTTCAGTCACTTTCCTCAGCGAAAAGAAGCCCCGTTTATCACACATTTGCTGTTTTCTGTTCAATCAAAAAATCACGCACATCTTCATCAAACCGTTTTGCTTGTGGACATTTTGCAACCACATCATCCCAATTTTCACAAACAGTTTCAATTAACTTTTCGTATGTCCGTTTTTCTTTTTTAGGACGATTTTTAATTTTCACTCCATGATATTGCGGTGAATGTGCAATGATGTTAACCCACGGATCAAGTAATGTTTCATAATCATCGTACTGATCACAGGCTGCCACAATCCATGTATCCGTTGCATCAAACGGAATCATATAGCTCACAGCCAGTCCATCTTCCGGAAGCAACAACGTCCCTATGAATGTTCTTAAAAAATCAGCCTCTGCATCTGGAGTATTTCCATGGTGTTCACACGGTAACGCAACCGGACATTCGTTTCTATCTCCAATTATTTTTTCACAGGTAAGCGGATGTGCTCCTTCCGGCGCATCACAAAGTGCCCTTTGACAAACACAATGGACTTCTTTCTCGCATCTTTGGACATCTCCATCCATATGGACAACCAAAAGATCAAGTACTGGTGTCAAGGAATGCATATAGGCCTTCAGCTTTCCCTGATTGTCTTCACACCATTTCCAGACACCTTTCCAACCATTTCCAAACTGTCCGATCATGTTGGGTTCTGGCTGAATCATTTGATAATTGTTTTCTTCATTGGTAATTGTATCAATGACTGCTGCAATCAGTTTAAAATCCCGTGGGCCTTCTGCAACAATTCCTATCGTTTTCATTACAGATTTGGTACGCCCCCTAACCGTCCTTCTGTCCACAATCTCGACAGAGAATAACCAGAATCCATTAACTCCTTAGTCACCTGAATTCTCTGTAAAGATGTGTGACCTGATTTTCTGCTTTTGTTTACTGCAAACAATCTTATATCATCATTCATTAAATCAAGTCCGTCCAAAACCAGAGGGTTGTGGGTTGTTACAAAAACAGTCTTATCCTGTTCCAGAATTGTTTTACAGAACAGCTTTGTCGTCTCTCTCGCAAGTCTAGGATGCATTGCATGATCAAAACTATCCACAGCAAAAATGCCCGGTGCATCAGGGTGCAATGCCAAGCAAAGAAGAAACAGAACATACAACGCTCCTTCACTGGCATCGTAAGCGGTAAAGCTTGTTTTTGAAGTCAAATATCGATCTTGGAACTCCAAAATTCTTCTCGTCGTCGGAACAGCAGCATTTACGCTTGACTTTTTAGGTGCAGTCACATCAAACCCACTTGCCCAATCGATCAGTTCCAAGACTTCATCCAGTGGAAGATTCTGCAAGTAGCTTTCACCGTCTTCATCTTGCCTCATGATTTCTTCAATTGCCTCTGCAAGTCTGCCTCCGCACAAACCGATAGGATTAACCTGATACGGATCAGGGAGCGTTCCTCTCAATGCTTGTGTGTTAGGTTGATAAATCGCATAGTTCTTAAACTTCTCAATTTCCGGTCTAACCTCAGCAAGTTCTTCATTAGGTTCGAGCATCAGTAACCCCACATACGGATCATATGTTGTTTTTGATGCACCGCTTCTTCCCCACAGTGTTTGATTATTTACAGTCAATTTTTCCGAATGATAACGCCACATGTCTCGTCTGGCTGAATCCGATTCATTTGGAACATTCAAATTGACTCCATATTGATAGTCCTTTTCATTTTGTCGCCAAGACACATCAAAATTGATGGTTGGTGCTTTTCTCCTTAAATCGGAGAATGCCGACTTATAAAGTCCCGGAACACTAAGACGAATACCTTTCCGCTGCATACTTGCGTTATCTACTCGATCTGTCATAGCAGCACAAAGCAAACCAATAGCCTCAAGGATTGTTGTTTTTCCAGAGCCATTTGCTCCAATAAAAACATTTACACGTCCCGGCTCAAACGACACCTCTTCCAATGTCTTGAAATTTTTAAAAACTAGCTTTTTAATGTTCAAAGCACTCACTTCCTTCATAAAGCCAGCTCAAGCTTAACATAAGCTTTGCCATGTTTCAAATTAAGTATACCAGTTTTCTAAAATAATTACAAACTTATTTTAGAATTTTTCTTCGTTTTGAAAATTTGTACTCGATATACAGGTTTCTTTTGTCTTTCCATAATAAAGACCCTCCTAATGATATTTATTGTATCACAGAAAAACCTTCTAAACATTATTTTACAGAAAAGTTTCATACTCTCGTAAACGATGCTAATGATGGCATAATATCAACTCCGCGAATCAAAATGGCAGGGATTCGTATACTGTTATTTTTCGTTTTTTCATCCAAACGTGCATCTTCCATCTGCCCAACAATAAATCAACTCTTTCAAAAACTCCCTGTACTGTGTCTCAATTTTCTCTTCTTTCACATCATCTCCCGTCTTTTTTCTGTACACTGCGATGTAATGAATCACTGCCTTTCCACCCTCTGAATTAATAATACGATCTATAATTTCCTGACTCTTTTCATCAATTGGACATCCAATGAATTGATCCATAAACGCTTTGATTCCTGCCCCATAATCCCATAATGGTATCTCCGGATACTTCGCCAGCATTCCAATCTGTGCATGATATTGTTCTTCTGCATTTTCAATTCCAAGCATCGGATATTCTTCCATTCCAATCATAGCCACATATCCCTTCGGATCATGGCTCCGCTCTACTTCTTTCCAGAATTCTTTAAATATTCTCTTTTTCGTCTGTGAATCTATCTGTACTCCGTGTGTGTTACTGTTATGAATGCTGAATTCCATCCTTCTTTCGTCCATACTTACAAGAGACATTCTGTGGAAAACCGGAAACAGTTCACTTATATATGTCGTAAATGGTCTCCTTAAAACAATCGTCTCTTTATTCAGCATATCTTTTGCAGCTTCAGATAATGGTCTGATTCGATAAAACAGTTTCCAGTTAAGATAGGACTCTGTGCAGAATTTACGCCATACTTTTTTCTCTTTTTCTCCAATCGGGCAGTTTTCCCCTGGTATGTCTAATACAATTTCAGGAATCCCTGAAAATCTCAGGAATATTTCCAACGGTTTTACATTTGAAAAACAATGCTCTGCTCTCCATTCCACAAACACTTTATCCAAAGCCGAATTCGGCAGGCAATATTTCCATCTAATAGAATCCGGAACTCTGTTCCTGAATTCCGGTCGCCATCGAATCAACCCGCTTATGGCGCTTTCCTCTACGCACTGATACATATCTTTTGTAAATTTCCATTGCGAGCAGAACGGAAATGCTTTTTGATAAAATTGAAAGCTTTTCTGCGTAATCAAATTTTTATATTCAAACAACGTATTTTTTTCATTATCGTCAAACTTCACTTTTTCAAACGCAACATAGGAAAATCCAATTCCTGCAATCTGCAGAAAATGCTGTAGCAGAGTTCGCATCTGCTGATCAAAATCCGGCTGTGGAAAAGATTCCCCGTGCATTCCGTTCCAATCCATTTTCCATCTTTTAATCAACTGATCTGCAAGGCAAAATATATGCTGCACCTCTTCCATCCCAGACTCTGGATCCCACAGTTTTATGCTTTTATCTAACATTTTTACAATTAAAAAATATGGCAGTGTCTTTCTGGTAAGCATTTTATGGTTCCACCGCTCTGGCATTCCCCAATATTTTTTCTTAAGTTCACAGCCCTCTGTCCATATTTCTTTCAGTGATATCTCTTTCTTCTGATAAATTCTGTTTGCCATTGCATCAATATCATTTGTGAGATTTCTAATATCATTGTTTTGATAAAATTCATCCAACATGAAAACATATATTCTTTTTGCAAATGCAGTAGCCTCTTCCACAACGCTTTCCAGTTTTCTGCGTGCTGCCAGAGATAATTTCATTCTTGCTGCGTCCACCCAATCATTTCCTGCACCATCCAGCACATCCATCTGATTCAGATATAAGCTGTCACTGCATTTGCCAGATTCCATCCTTTCTGTAAGACGAATCCCCTTATAGCAAACGTTATCTCCTCCCATGCTCTCCATTCCAAAACTTAATACGCAATTCTTCTCCCGATCCCACACCATTATCGACCGGTAGTCATCTGTAAACGCAAAATGATATCTTTCTGACTCGACAGACTGATCAATCAATTGATTTTCTTTTTCTGTTCTGCTCAGTTCATTGTACCAGGTCGACTGCGAAAAAGCTGGTATTCCATAATCCTGATCTGCATAGATGGGAACCATAGGTGTTACGCACCACGTTTCCATTATCTTTTTAATTTCCTTTTGTATTCCATCATTTACATTTTCGAGAAACAATTTTCCACCATTACTTCCGGTTACCCATTCTTTCAGTTCTTCCGTTAACAGAAACGAAAAACTAAATTCTGATCCCCTTTGCAGAGTCTGATTCGTTTTCTTGCAAAATGCATAACCACCTTTTTTCCCTGAATATAATGTCATCTCATTTGCCTTGTTCTCACTATCGGACTTAGTTCGTATCGTCAGGGAATCTGTTACTGAAAATACCGTATGCAGTCCAATTCCAAATGCCCCTGTCGGTCTCAGCCATTCCGGCATTCTTTTGATTTCATCCTGGTATTCTTTTCGTTCCGGCCAGCTTCGTCCTGTTGTCAGAATATTACGTTTAAACTCATCCATGCTGATGCCAATCCCTTTATCCCGAATCGAAAAATAAACTTTTCCCGTTTCACGACTATAGTCTGTGTGAATCATAATCGCATGTTCCTCAAAAATATTGGGATATGCTCTTTCTACATCAAACGGCGATGTTTTTTCATTAAATTGAAAGCCATACGCAGACAACGTCCTGTATAACTGCATCTTTGTTGCGTCCAGTGCATTCTGTATCAGTTCTCTCACAAAAATCAATTTATTATTCTGGTAAATGCTGATATCTTCAATCAGTTTAAATGCCTTTTCAGATGAGAAAAGAAACTTCAGATTTTTATGTGTAGATTCAGATTCCTCTCCGTCAATCAAAATCTTATACTTCAGTTCAGGAACAGAAATAAACTTTTTCTCTGGAAATAATTCCATTGAATGCATCTTTCCTGCAGTAACCTCCTGCTCCAGCCAGGATTTCCAGTTAATATGCTCTTTCACCGTATTCTGAAATATATTTTTCAGCGCAGAATCCCGTTCTGCTTTCTCCATATGTTTCAGCCAGTTCTCTTCACATTCCCTCTGAATCATATCATAACAGACATTGGCAACAACTACTATCCCATCCGAAGATATATGTAAAGTCTCTACACTCTTATGTTTGAAATAATGTGCAAGATTTTCTTCTCCGAGATTGCCGAATACTTTGATTCCAACACCATTAAAACGATTATTATCCATATCACATAAATCGCCCATACGGATCAGATATGCAACCATTCTCGGATGGAATTCTTCAACACCGAATGAATCTGCCAATGGCATTTCTTTTAAAATATCCTCAAACGACCAGTTGTGCGCCATGGATATCCGATAGATGTTATGAATAATTCTGTCTGGCAGGAATGAATCATCTATCGACAGTAATGAACCAAATTCACTTGTTCTGGCATCTGTCACATGCTTGATTCTCTGGCCATGTCTTGGGCGGAAATACTCCATCAGAATCACAGCAACAGAACGGCGTACTTCAAGAACCGAACATCCTTCTCCTTTTTCTGCCTTATCAATCTTCCGCGCAGCTCTTCCTACTTCATCTTCTCTCTTTCTGGCAGAAGTGAGAAAATCCTGAAATCCCTCCGTTTCCCATAATTGTTTCACTTCTTCGTCTGAATACAGCATTCCTGTATCATGCATATAAGCACACATTAAGATTAAAAACGTATCAATGCCCGACATTTTCTTAATCGTCTTTTGTCCAAGAATCTTTTCGATCGCTGAAATAATATTCATGGAATGAACGGCATCGTGCGTACTATAAGTGGGAAACGATGTAACGACAGAGCCGATATATCTTATAACTTTCTGCTTCTGAATATTGAATACACTTTCCAGATTTTTTACAGTTTCATCATATTCTGCTATCTTGTGCAGATGCGTTTCTAAGGTGATTCGTCTGGTTTTCATTTGTATTTTGCCCCTTTACTATCAAATATGTTTTCTCGTATAACTAAAAGATTTTCCCATATAATTTTTGCATATATTCACCTATACCGGCTTCGCCACCCGTTTCACATCGGTATCATATTCTTGATTTGTCACATCTGATCTTGTATATCTTTCCTCTTCTGTTCCATCACACAATTTTACTTCAATGTGCATTCCTAACGCCGAAGCGTATTTTTGCAGCACGACCAGTGTTGGAACCCTTTTTCTGCTCTCCAGCCGCGCCAGATTCGGTGCAAGAATTCCCGTCATATCCGCTAAGTCCTGCTGTGTCAGCCCCTGCCTGCGTCTCTCCTCTATAAGTTCTTCTATCACTTTGGACGATTTCTGCAAAGTGATCGTTTGAATCGCTTCCGCATATGCTTCCAACCGCTTCGCACGAGCTTCTTTTTCTCTTTGATAATCCTTCTTATTCATTTCAATATCGTAATCCATATATTTTTCCTCTCGCATATATTATATAGATCATATCATAAATGATAGGATTTTTAAAGTCTCCTAAAAAATTTTATATTTTCTTCAAGCATATCTTCTCTTCCCTTCTTCTGTTTTTTATTGCCTCGATCATTTTTCTTTTCCTTCACTTCTTTCGGCACATCGATCAGTCCGAAGCGATAGAACATCCCATAGATGTAAATCACACCCCGGATGTCACTCAGAGCCTTTGGTCGTTCAACTACTTCTCCTACCTTTTTGATATTCCCCAGTGCCAGCAGCACAGAACTCCACGCCAGGCTTTTACTCTTCTCTCGGCGGTCGATCCACAATTCCTTTGTATATTCGCCGCTTCTGCCTTTTCGTATTTCATAGGTAAAGGGTAAGCCGGAATAGGTTTTAAATTGCACACCACAATAAAGCAAGACCGCCTCCCACAGGTGCTCCTCTGTCGGCTCTGATCTCAGTTTTCTTATCGCTCTGTATCTCCGCTGCCGCTCTGCTCCAACACTGATTTTCTCTTTATCTGCTGTACTCGGGAAGTACACGCCTTTCTGATATGGCAGGTATGAGGTGACGGA
>OHGZ01000469.1_pt1 | contig 30204 bp, 21 predicted proteins | sample 1567851 | NCBI WGS metagenome assembly OHGZ01 (sample SAMEA3879563, study PRJEB24766) | human gut metagenome | biome: human-associated habitat; feature: feces | place: USA | collected 1985/1987 | reverse complement strand
TACCCGGATGATCTGATCCTGCTGTGTTGTGATGGTGCAGCATGGCACAAGTCTACGCTGATGTAGACGCCCTCGTTGATGGCTTTTACGCGGCTGTCGATGTAAAGATGCCGTTCCATCAGCGCGGCGTCTCCGGGAGCGACAAAGGGCGTCAGCCGTTTGACCAGCTCCTTGCTTTTCCACATGGTAGAGGTTCTGAACCCTGCGGTCTTTGACAATATCCACGCCGAACTCCACAAGCTGTTCGATGTCGTTGCGGAGCGTGCGCGGGTCGGCGGTGATGTCATATTCTTCCAAATAGGCAGATATATGATATATTTCAGATATCTAGCTGACATTGCGCTACTAATATTTTATTATATTTATAATCATACAGTAGTACATTACTATGCAAAAGAAATGGTGCTTGAATTTATGATATGGGAAGGAGAGGCTATAATGAACGATCTAAATTACAAAGAATCCAGCTACAATTTTGAGTTCCCCTATGAGGACGACGAAAGTAAACGCATACTCTATAATTCACGTACAAATGCCCTTGCGCTAATTGATAAAGAAAACTGTGAAACGCTATGCGCTGCTAACTGTGAAACTTTATGTGCTGCTAATTGCAGTTTGTGTGGAGCCAGATCCTGCGTTGGTAAAATGGTTCCTGAGCCTTATGGCGGATAATCGCACATCGGATGTCTCTAATGGTTAATAAATAACTGCTGTCCGCAGTATTATACTTAGGATGACCGGAATTTGAAAGGAACTATAAAGGAATGAAGCCATATAAGTTATTTATCTTAGTTTTATCAATGCTAATGACCCTCTTATGCTCCTGCGATGGGTTCATCGCCAATCATAGCATTCCAGAGCATTCTCCGGGAATGCCTGATAAGACTACTACAAACAGGTTTTCTGATTATGACAAATTTCCACTCCCATATGAAACAGCACTGAAAGTTAGTTCAGATGGAGAGCAGTTAATTCTATCTAAACAGCAAGCGCTTGAAGACTATGATGCCTTATGGGAAATGTTGGAGGATAATTACCCATATTTTGAAACGATAAAAAATGAACTGGGGCTGGATTGGAGGGAGGTAAGGGATACTTACCGTACTGAGCTGATAAGTGTGTGTAGGGGATCCTCCATACTTCAGGATAATTATATAAATGTAATCAATAACTGCTTGAATCAGTTTGAAAGCATAGGCCATCTATATGTCATTCAACCGTTTTTGTATCAACGCATGGTCGATTCTTTTCGATCGGCAGTGGAATCGAGCGGAGAGAATCAGAACCCCGACAGTAAAGAAGGAGTCGATATGCTATCCAGGATACTATCCATAATAGAAAGCCAAAAGGTCAAAACCTTTTATGACTATTATAAAAACTTAATACCAAGCCACACACCTGCCTCTACCGAAGGTAGTACACAGCTATACCCGCAAGAACAATCATTGTATGAAGAAGTCAGACAAACGATTATAGAGGCTACGGTTGGAGAAGATATTCCTTACATAAAAATTACAGGTTTCCTTTGGTCGTCTCCAGAATGTACGCCGATTGCGATCAAGATGATTCAGGATTTTTTTGAAGCAAACAGCGAGGCGGATGATATAATCATAGACATACAGGGAAACGGTGGAGGGAACGACGCCGTGTGGATGGATGGAATCATATCACACATAAGTTGCGAGCCTTTGATACAATATGGTATGATCGGTGTTAAGGATGGCAAGTTTAACCGTTTTATGTGGGATGCAGAGCAGCCGTTTCCGTCCGAGTTTCAAGAAATCGATAGCGAGACTTGGAATAAGACATTTCCGGATTTAAATATGGAAGATTTCGGTCATCTGAAGTTTTACAGTTACGAAAACACTTGCACGCAACACGAGGATAACATTTGCTTTCAAGGTCAATTATGGATGTTGATTGACAGTAGCAATTACTCCGCTTCTGATGCATTTGCTTCCTTTTGCAAGGCTACGGGCTTTGCAAGGCTTGTAGGCGAAACAACGGGCGGAAACGGACGTGGGGGGGCAGCCATATACATTTGCCTTGCCTAACAGCGGACTGCTCGTGTACTTCGACCCATATTTTTCTTTAAATCCTGACGGAAGCTGCAACGCCATTGCAGGCACAAGACCGGATATTGAAACTAAGGCAGGAATGACCGCGCTGGAAACTTGTCTTGAAGCGATAGGGTAATAAAAATCCGCCAGTGCGCTGCGGCTGCAATTTGCAGCGTATGCACACTGACGGACGCTAAAAATATTCACCAGTAGTTCCGCTCGACGCCGTACAACTGCCACTTGTTTGAAAGCGGCCTTGCGGCACGAGCGGAATCTACCGGTGTTCTGGGCTGCTGGTCACCATCGGAGGCGCAGCCCGCGCCTCTTTTTAGGGGAAAATAGCATAAAACGCTCCATCCCGGCAGGAATGGAGCGCTTTAGTCGCACGGATCGCCCTCCAGCACTGCCGTTTTTTTTATATGCGGCGCTGGAGGTATTTCCTTATTTCGCCCTCTGATAGTGAACAAAATTCGACACCATTAGAGCATTTCTGAAACAGCGGGTATTCTGTACAATACTCGTGTCGGAGGTGAACTACTGGTGTCGATTTATAATACTCCATTAGAGGAGCGTTTCGGTGAAAAATTGGAAGAATTGCGCGAGGGGAAGAATATGACGCGCGAACAGCTTGCGGATCAGGTTGGGCTTACCACAAGGCATATCGCCGCATTGGAACGAGGTGAGCGGCGGCCGACGCTCAATACAATGGAAAAGATTCTGCGGACGCTGGGCGCACCGACCGAGTGGCTCGTCTATCCGGAGTTTGAAGAGCAAAATGCCCGCTTTCGCGAGATTTCCCATTTGGCTGCTACATTCTCGGATGAGCAGCAGGAATTCCTGCTCGGTATGATGCGCCTGATGCGGAAACAGAAATATGAGGGTTAAAAATAGCGGTGTTCGCCGGAACACCGCTATTTCTTTGTGTCTAGGTATTGAATAATCGTTCGAGTGATACTCTCAGCGAACTCTCTATCTGAAGTATTCTCACCAGCGTTCACGCATTTTTCCGGGTCCGTAAAGAGCGAATCGACCGATACCGAAAAAGTATTTGCTATCTTATAACAAATCGAAACGCTTGCTTTTGCAGCGCCTGTCTCAATTTGTGAGATATACTTCTGATTGCAGCCAATATATGCAGCAAGTTCGGACTGTGTCAACCCACGCTGTTTCCTCAGCCGATAGACATTTGCGCCCAGGTATTGATACAGTTTTTGCTCGTTCAATTGCTACTCTTTCTCCATATTTATTATAACATGGCATGGCTCAAAATGACACAAGCCAACTATCATATTTTTAGGTGCAGCTCTCATATCTACATTTGCTAATAACTCCGATGGGCGCTATGGGCAACCGCGAATTATCTTCGAACGTTCAGAAAATCCTTTGCTTCATACGGCGATTTGTCGTATCCCCCCCGAACAAAGGTGTATGTTCCCGCTGCAACATTGTGCTGTTCACCACCAAGCCGAATCTCGGCACTGACCGGCGTAGTAAGAACATATGTCACTGTGGGGCCGTTCCATTTCCAGCATGAACACACTTTTCCGTGCGGCGTATTTACTACTACTTCAAATCGCTGCAGTCGCCGGTTTGGAATGGGTGAGAACAGCACGGTTTCATACCCCGGCTTCCCCGGCCGGATGCCGCCTGCCGCAGCGTACAGCCAGTCGGCGACCGCGCCGTAGGCGTGATGATTAAACGAGTTCATATCTGTGCTCCAGAACGAGCCGTCCGCCTTTCGGCTGTCCCAATGCTCCCAGACGGTCGTTGCGCCCATTTTGACAGAGAACAGCCATGATGGGGCTTTCGTCTGCAAAAGAAGGTCATAGGCCGTCTGTGCATAGCCGTTTTCACTCAGCGCGTGTAACAAATACGGCGTTCCAACAAAGCCGGTCGTCAGTCGATTCCCGTTGCTCCGAACCAGCTCTGCAAGCTGCGCGGCAACGCGGTCAGGAGCCGCCGCAAGACCAAAATGCAGCGCCAATGCACATTCGGTCTGCGTTCGGCAGTCCGGGAATGCGTTCTGGTGTGCGGCACGGATCGTTTCAAACAGCCGATGATATGCAGCGCCGTCCATATCCAGCGCGTCCATTGCCTGTGCCAGAAGCTGTGCGGAATGCGCATAGAATGCCGTTGCGATAAATTCCTTGCGGGAAGCGCCGGTATAATTGCCCTCTCCGGCGTCGAGCGCCAGCCAGTCGCCGTAATGGTGACCGGTGCTCCAGATGCAGCTGTCCCCGGCAGCCCTGCATACATATTCGACCCATTTCTGCATCATGGGAAGATGTTCACGCAGGAGTTCCTTGTCACCATAAGCCTGATAGAGCTGCCACGGGCAGATCACCGCCGCGTCCGCCCACGCCGAGCCGCCGCAGAACAGCGCGGGATCTTTCGTAAACAGACCGACATTCGGGACAAAATGGGAAACCGTGCCGTCCCCGCGCTGCTCCGCTGCCATATCGCGCAGCCATTTTGAAAAAAATCGCTTCCCATCAAACGTGCAGGTGATCGCACGGATGGAGACCTGCGCGTCGCCTGTCCATCCAAGCCGCTCGTCGCGCTGCGGGCAGTCAGTCGGTACGTCCAGCAGGTTGTCCTTTTCACCCCAGACAATGTTCTGATACAGCTGGTTCAAAAGCGGATCGGACGTGCGAATCCAGCCGGTTCTTTGCAGATCGGAATAGACGCAGACCACCGTGAAATTCTCTGCCTGCCAACCCTCCGGCGCTTCGTCCACACGCAGATAGCGGAAGCCGTAAAACGTGTGGTGTGCGCGGCCGGTCTGGATTCCGCCACGGCAGATATACTCGATTCTGGATTTTGCACTGCGGTAGTTTTCCGTATAGAAATTTCCGTCTGCGTCGAGCACCTCTGCGCAGGAGAGCAGAACGCGCTCACCCGCACGGGCCTGCACGGTAAATTCCGCGTAACCCGTGATCTCCTGTCCAAAATCGAGCACCATTTCGCCCTTCGGCGTATGCAGAACCGCGACCGGCTTGAGTCGTTCATGCTCTGTAACGATCTCGCCCTCCTGCGGGATCAGCATCTGCTTGCCGCAGCTATCCGTCCGGCAAAAGCGCCAGTTTTCCGGTGTGACGCGCGCATCATACGTTTCGCCGTCGTAAATATCGCTGAACCGGATCGGGCTTTCGGCCCATTGCCAGCTTTCGTCGGTCGCATATTCCCGCGTGCCGTCCGCGTCGGTCAGATGCAGTGCTGCCAGCAGACGCGGGCCGTCCGCAAGCGCCTGATAAACACCGGCAGAAATCCGTCCGGCGAACCAGCCCTTTCCGAGCGTAACGGTCAGTTCATTTTCCTCGCGCAGCAGCGCCGTCAGATCATAGGTCTGTACCTGCAGGCGCGTCGGATAGCTTGTCCAGCCGGGAGCCAGAAAGAAATTTCCGATCCGCTGCCCGTTCAGAAACGCTTCGTAGACGCCGAATGCGGTGATTTCCAGCTTCGCTGCTGCACCGGGGCGCGCGGTAAAATGCTTTCGGAAAACAGGGCATATTTCGCCGATATCCTCCGATGGATAGATCCAGCTTGCGTACTCTAAAATTTGACTCATATTTTTCACCAAAGCATCGTCATATAGACAATATTTGCTGTCGCGATCTGTCCCCAATGCGTGGCGACCGGCTCTGCGCAGCGCTTTCCGTGATCGAAGAAATCAAGCTGCGCTGCTTCCAGTTCTTCCAACCGGTCGAGCCGTCCGGCGCAGTAATCCTCCAACCGCGCACGGCAGGTCTTTACTCTCTGCATCAGACCGCCGAGCCGGATGTCCTGCACGTCAAAGCCATGCGGCTTGTTTTCCTGCATCCACTGTGCCTGATAGGCATCATGAAAGCGTTCCAGACGCACAAGTGTCTCGTCAAGCTCCGTGAGCATAGCGCGAAGCGCTGTTTTATCTCCTGTGCGGTATGCCTCGTGGACGCGGGCGCCAAGTTCCGCCTTGATCTCTAGCACCCGGCACAGCGCACCGAGCGTCTCAAATAGGTACCCCCACTCTGGCAGCGTCTGCAGCGTCTCCAGCCGTTCGGCGCACGTGCCGAACTGTGCGCCCTCACCGGACAAAACCGTCTGATCCATCATGCCCATGAACGGATCATTATACAGTAAGAATTTATCCAGATTCCGAACGTTGTCGTCAAGGCCGTTGCGCGTTCCGGGCAGATCCAGCTGCATGAAATCGTCGAAGGCTGCACCGAAGCGCTGCGCAAAATGCGCCTTGATCGTTTCGTCATCGGTTTCGCCCTTCGCAAGCTCCGAAGCATAGAACAGCGACGGCAGGAGCGTAAACGGGGAGCATTCCCCGCCGTCGTCGCCCCACATGGTCAGAAATACATCCTGCACGCCGTGTTCCCGGCAGCTTGCAAGCGCTGCTTTTGTGATCTTCATGCTGTAGCCGTTGTGCGGGGCATAGCCTGTCCACTTCCACAGGCCGCCCGCGAACCATGTGCTGGGCTTCAGCTTCTGATGTGCCTCGATCATGCCGTCATAGTGCGCTTCATCCGCCGAATAATAATCCCAGTAGACAAGCTCCACGTTTGCCGGGATCTTTTCACGCACAGATTCGTCAATCTGTGCGTTTTGGGCGTAATACTGTCCGCCGGTCGCCAGTTTGAAGAACATATCCGACCAGATCAGGAAGCGGAAGCCATATGTTTCGCCGATTTCACATACGCGCTGCAAATGCGCAAGCAACGCCTGTGAGCGGTTGCAGTCGCCGTGCTGGTTGTAATACCGGCCGCGCGCGAACATCTCCGCCTCATCCATACCGAGATGGATCGTCCGGCAGGAGAGCGACGCGGCAAGGCTCCGGAACATATGGTCAATGAGCGTATACACCCGCTCGTCGCCCGCCAGCAGAATATCATCCGTGTCAAAATGCGGCCAGTATTCCGGCCAGCGCTTGATGGCGTACAGATGCGCCAGCGTCTGGATGCAGGGCATGATCGTCATGCCCTGTTTTTTGGCGTAGGCATCCAGTTCGCGCAGCTCCGCCTGTGAATAACGTCCGCGCATATAGCCAAAATACGGCTCGTCTGTCACCTCGTAGGTATCCTCGGTGTACAAAAGCAGAGTATTGTAACCGAGGCTTGCCGTGAGATCGACCCACTTTTTGAGCGTGTGCAGATTCGGCACAGCGTTTCTCGAACAGTCGAGCATGGTTCCAAACGTGCGGAACGGTGTGGAATTATCCATAATGATGGCTCCTTTTCAGATATATCTATCATTTCAGCAGTTTTTTGCTGATTGTATGCAAATTTGGGTGCTGCGCCCTGCAAACAGCAGGGCGCAGCTGGTTATATGGGGATTACTTAATGTAAGCCTTGCAGAACAGCATCAGAACCTGTGCGATCTGCGCGCGGCTTGCAGGCGCGCCTGGGGTCAGGGTATTGCCGGAAAGGAAGTTCATTCCGACTGCCCACTGCATGGCGGGCCTTGCGTATGCGCTGACAGCGCTGCCGTCCGTGAACGAATCGAGCGAAGCGGACTTCGAGACGTTATACCCCTTATTTTCCGCATAGCGATACAGAATGGTAATCAACTGTTCCAGACTGAGCGTGGCGTTCGGTGCAAATTTTCCGTTTCCGACGCCGTTGACAACACCGGTTTCCGCTGCCCAATCAACAGCTGTGCGGTACCAGTCCGCCGTCAGATCCGTAAAGTTGCTTTTCAGCGCGGCAGGCTCCTTTTCCATGCGCCAGAGGATCGTGACCATCATTGCGCGCGTCATTGCCGCGTCGGGAGAGAACGTAGATGCGCTGGTTCCGTTCATCAGGCCCTTTTCCGTGACATAGCACACAGCTTCATAATAACTGCTCGAATCAGTGACATCCTGGTAGGGATTCTTCCAGGCACTCTGTCCGCCGGACGGCAGTATAGGAAGAATCGGCTTCGGTTCAGGAGCGGGGTCGGGATCGGGCTTGGGGCTGGTATCGATGTTCGAGAACGGCAGAAGCGTCATGTCGTGCGTCATCGGATACATGCCGAAGAAGCCGTCATTTGTGATAGGATCGTCTGCATCAATTACGTCGAAGACCTTGTTGCCGTCAATATACAGGAACAGACGCACGCCGGTGGGCACATCGATTGCGCCGGTCTTGATGCTATGACGGATATCAGATGTATAGAATTTGTTTTCCACATCGCCGTAAACCGGGTCATAGCCCTCGATCGTACCGATCAGCATCGTGCGGTTCCCGTTTACCCATTTCTGAAGCTCAATGGCATCCTGCTTGAAGACAATGTGGTACATCGTACCGAGCGTGGAATATGGGTCCTGCATCCGCAGAGCATACCCCGTCCAGTCGTTGCCGTCCAGAACAGACTGCACATCAAATTCCAAAATAGCATCGTTGGCAATGCGGTCGCCAATATAGGCGCTGAAACTCTTGGCCGGCGTAAAGAGCGCACCGCCGTTTTCAGCCTCGGCAGGCTCCTGTGTCCAGTCGCTGCGTGCGGCGATGGCCGCGTCCAGCGTCGTTTCCGTACCGACCAGCGGGCCATCCGCCGTTACATCGCAGGTGACGGTGACCGTCCACGCGATGGTATCTGTGCCGTCAGTAAACGTATAGACAACGGGAGATGTGAAGTTTTGGCGGCTGCCGGAGGCCTTGTCGCAGGTGAAGCCGGGAGCCATCGTGAAATTACCGGCAAGCGATGTGCGGTCAGTGCTTTCCGGCATGAGAATATTTGCGGTATGCGCCAGCTTGTCATATTGCGTGTTGCCGATCTGACTAGGAATTGTAAATGTAAGCAGGCCGGCTGGTTTTTCAAAGTAGTATGCCTCGCCGTCCGGATACTGCATCAATGTCACATTGTGCTTCTCTGCAATACCCATGCGGACACCGTCTTTCACGCTTGGATCTGTTAGACCCGCATTGTTGATAATAGCCTGTGCAGCGGGGTATTGACTGAAATCACCGCCCTCAACATAGGTGTTGTTCTCCTGACGGATATTTACGCCGCTGTCCCAGGAACGGTTCACAGAATAGAAGTTGTCGTGCCAGTAGCAGTCCTTGATGTTGGTCGTCCAGATCTTCTGCCACCAGTAAACGCCGTCGCCGACAACGTTGTTGTACAGTTCCAGGCCCGTCGAGCCTTCATCGGTATACAGGCCGCCGTCCTTGTCATACAGGCCATCGCTGTGGTGGTGTAGATAGTTGCCAAACACCTTTGTACCTTCCTGCAGGCCAAGCGAATAGAAGCTGCCGCCGTCATGGATGGTCTTGCCGGTATCATGGATGTAGTTGTTGGAAACGGTGTTGTTTCCGGAGCAGGGAGCGTTTTTCCAGTCCCAGCCCCAGCCAAGCGAAATACCGGTATACGTTGTGTAGCAGACCTCGTTATGGTCAATCACGGTATCAGAGGTATACAGCGCACAGATGGCGCTTGAGCCGAAGATGTCCAGACCAGTGCGCGTGATATAGTTATTGCGCACAACAACGCCCGTTACATCCGTGCCCGGATCGCAATATCCATGATTATGGCCGGTGTTATTGCCGATAAAGATACCGGAACTGGAAATGTCGTGGATTGCACTGTTTGTAATGGCGCAATCAGAACTACCATTGCCGATGCGGATACCGCCGATGCCAAGATTGCGCAGTTCGCTGTTTGTAATGGTGATATTCTTTGCCGCGTGTGTTTCAATCGCGCCGGGTACATCTCCCCAAACGCCATTGTGCTGGGCATACGTACCGGACTGTGCATCATTGTAGCCAATTTCATTCGGCGTCAGCCAAGAAGTATCTTCAAATTTCACACCGTCAAATGTGATATTTTCGGTTCCCTCAAAGACCAGGAGCTGCTCCGTCACCGGCAGAGTCGCCGACTTGCCATCCATGCTTCCGTCTGGCTTATAATAAAGCTTGCTTTCGCTGCGGTTAAGATACCATTCGCCGGGCTGGTCGATAAATTCATACGCGTTTTCTATCCATGTGATGCGGTCGGAATAGGCCGTGCTTTGGAGCGATGTGAGCCAATCCGTATCAAGATAGATCTCCGTACCGTCAGCAGACACACCGCTATTTCGGAAGATGCGGTGCTGCCACCAGCGCAGGATGTTGATCTCAATATCCGCAGTGTTTTTAAAGTTTTTCAATCCAAAACTCTCCGGAACAGCGTAACCAAGATGCTCCAGATTATCATAGTACATTCCGTTGATGGCATGCTCTGCGGCATAGGTCTTATCGCTGTTATCGTGCAGCGCCGCAATACCGGATGGCGTACACGTTTCACTGCTACTCACCTGCACATAAATCACGCGCCCTATGTCAATGAAATCGGTCGGTGCATAAGCCTCCAGTTCAGTTAGTCGGAAATAAAGCGGCAACCCCTCCTGCTGTCCATCCAGATCGCGAACCTGAATACGCAATTTGCTGGCGGAAACCGGTGCAAATGTAAACAACCGAGAGGTTGTTTCGCCCCAGTCATACCCTTTCAACTGCCTGCACGTCGTCCAATTCTGACCATCTTCGGAAGCAAGAATGGAAAAGTCAACCGGTTTATTATAGGTCTCTTGAATACTGATCTGCACGCCGCCAACCGTCACTGCTGTTCCGTCATCTGTCACTGAAACGTCTACCCACGGTGCAAGCTCACCGCCGTTTGCAGCAAGCCAAGGCCTCAGGAGGCTGTCCGAAGAGATAAATGTCTGCACATCATCGTCAACAAGATTATTCAGCGGATATGTATAGTTTGTGTAATCCTGTAGTGCGCCGCCATTGATCTGATAAATCGGGCTGACACATCCGGGCTCTAGCAAATCGTTCGACGTATCAACCGAAATCGTCTGCGCTACGCCATACGCCTCCAACTCGCTGAGCTGAAAGTAGTAGCTCTCATCCTCAACAAGCTTTTCGAGATTGTGCGCGACAAAACGCAAACGGGCAGCCTGTAGCGGTTGGAACGTGAACATAGCAGCGGTCTTTTCCTCGCTCCAATCGTAGTTGTCTTCGTTCACAACTGTCTTCCATGTCACACCGTCTACAGAAGTCTGGATTTCAAAGTCATTCGGCACAACACGCGGACGAACGGCAACGCGTACCGCGCCAAGTTGCACAGCAGAGCCGTTATCGCTCAGTCGCACCTCAACCCACGGCGAGAGACTGCCACCGTTGCCAAGCAGCCACTCCGGCTGATACGGTTTGGAGGTGATAAAGCTATAGGCGCTGCTATTGCCGTCTACCAGCGCGTCCAGCGGGAATGTTCCGACTTCATCATAGTTATAGGATTCCTTGTTGGGGTTGTTATGGAAGATGCCCTCTACACATCCAGGGTGCAGCAAATTTGTCGTGTAGTCTATTTCGGCGGGCTCGCTGCTGCCGGACTTTGGCGCGAATGCCGCAAATTCAGCAACCCGGAGCGCATACTCCTTGCCGTCGTCGCTTCCAGTACCGGGCGCTTCCACACCGTTTGCGATTTTTGTTGCGTGCAGACGAACCTTCTTCGCTTCACGCGGGCTGAAAATAAAGACAGCTGACTGATTTTGCGACCAGTCAAATCCGGTTTCGCTGTGAACGACTGTCCAATCTGTGTTTCCGGGATCATTCGACTGTGAAATTTCGATTGTAAAATCTACGGGTTGATTGATGGCGTCAACCGCGATTCGAATTGCTGCAATCTCTGCGTTCTGTCCGTTCTGGCTGATATTTGTACTGAGCCATGGGTAAACGCCCTCGACTTCGATCTGCTGGCGATAATACCCGCCTGTTGTAACGACGGTGTCCGGATTGTTGTCAAACAGGTTCGCGCTGCCATAGCCGGTTTGATTCAGCCAGTTCCAGTCATGATTTTCGTTGTGCCCCAGAACCTCAACAGCAGTCATCAGGTTGGTGTCATAATCAACAACAACCTCCGAGAGATCTGTATTGCTGCCGGTTTTCAGACCCGTTTCCAGTTCGGAAATGGCCAACATATACCGGCCAGGGTTCGTCCTGCTCGCAGTGCCGAGCTTTGTTGCATTTAGCTTAATATAGCGTGCCTGAGCCGGTGCAAAGTTGAATGTTGCAGCGGTAGCAACCACAGGCGACTCATATCCGGTTTGTTCACACTGCACCGTCCAAGCTGTGCCATCCTCTGAGGTTTCAACTGTAAAGTCCTGCGGAAATCCGGCCGCACGGCCGTTTTTATCCGCCTGTATGGACGAATATGCGGTCAGATAGTTGACACTGCGTACTTTTCCGAGATCGAGAACCAGATACTCATTTGCTTCCTGCGTCGTAACGGCAGGAGACATATAACCCTTTGTGCCGAACAGCGTCCAGTCTGTGGGAGACTGTTCCGTCATGGCGCGGGTCTGGTGCTCGCCGTCCACATAGAACTGACGCGAATTGACTGCCGCAGCCGGAACGTCGGCGACATAAATGTTCTTCTGTGCGTCATATATTGTCCAGCCGGTGATGGGCGTGCCGCCGGAAATGACCGGAACCTCGCCGGAAACGGCCTTATATGTGATGACATGGCCGTTCTTGCCAGAGTCGGCAGAGGTGAACGTGATCGCATTGCTGACACGATAGGTTCCGCCGTGCAGCCATACCGTCACATCACCGCCTGCACTCAGCGCTGCAGCAGCGGCTTTTGCCTTTTCAATCGTCTGGAAGGGGGCAACCTGCGTACCGGCGGCGCTGTCGCTGCCGTTGACCGGATCGACCCAGAGCGCCTGCGCATCTGCGGCATAGGCGGTTATGCCGAGCCCGGCAAATACGCTGACAAGCATGACAAGCGCCAGGAACAGGGAAATTGCTTTTTTCATGGCATAATCTCTCCATCCTCAAAGAATTTGCATACAAAACGGGCAGGATGAGGCAATGAGATGGCTCATCCTGCCCGTCCTTCAGTCAGTCAGACTAAAAATCCTGATGGGGTCGTTTATTTACTTGGTTGCCAGCCATGCGTCGATCTGGGACTGCATTTCGGCAATGATCTGCTCGACGCCGGCGTCCTTCAGAGCGGCGTTGAACGCTTCGAGCGTGCTGTCAACATCGACTGCGCCGCAGTTGAGAGCGGGCAGATATTCTTCGACAACAGCGGAGCACTGCGCGATCTGGGTTGCAACAGGCTCGGAGTCGAATGCGAAGCCGAGGATGCAGGAGGCCTGCGCGTTGGCGTTGATCTCGGCAGTTTCCGGCCAGGTGCCGACCTGAGAAGCGTCGGTGTAGTACTCGTTGAAGACGTTGCCGACGAGGAAGCTCAGCATGCCGGGATAGTCGCTGATGGGCTTGATGAGGCCGTCAGCCTTGTCGCCGACGAATTCATAGTCCGTGCCCTCAATGCCGTGGCAGATGAGGTTCAGGACTTCGGGATCGGAGTCAAGGAGGTTGATGAACGCAACAGCGCGCTCGACGTTCTTGGAGGTTGCGGAGACAGCGGTGATCGTCGCCTGCACAGCGCCGGTCGTCATGGCGCAGTCGCCGAAGGCAATGCCGGTGATGTCATAGCCGCGAAGCTGACCTTCGGTGATGTCGCCGCCGGGCTTGTGCGCCGGGTCGGTGTCGATCGCACGGATGTCATTCTCACCTACAGAGTCAGCACCGGTAACGGCGTCTGTCGGAAAGTAGCCCGCCAGATTCCACTCGCGCATCTTTTCACACAGAGCCTTGAATTCTTCAGACTCAAACTGGTTGAAGACAACGGGAGTTTCGGCAGCATAGTAAACAACACCCGGCGTCGTATTGGAAACGATCACATCATAGCCAAGATAGTTGACCATATTTTCATAAATAAGATGACCGTAATTATAAATCACAACGGCATCCGGCTCACTGGCTTTGATGGTCGCAGCATACTCGTCCAGATCGTCGAGCGTCTTGACAGTGCTGGGATCGAAGCCGTACTTGTTCAGAAGCTCGGTGTTGAAGCGGATACCGGTCTGACGGACATAGATCTGCTGAAGCGGAATGCCGTAGAGCTTGCCGTTTACACGGATTGCATCCCAGACAGCGCTGTTGAGATCAGCGACAACGTCAGGAGCGTACTTATCCAGAACGTCCTGCGTCAACTCGGCATAAGCGCCCTTCGCAACGGCGGGCAGATACGGGTTCCATGCGCCGGTGAAGCAGATATCAAATTCCTCGCCAGCCGTGAACTTCATGTTCATCTTCTCGGTGTACTCGCCGAGGGGGATCATCTCGAACTCGATCTTGGCGTTGATTTTTTCCTTTGTGATCTCGTTGAGTTTCTCATTGATGGCCTCAAAGCCGGGGAAGCTGTCCTGCAGCGCGGGGAATGCCCAGTGCAGCGTGACTTCTTCTGCGAAGGGATTGTCATCTGCCGGGGCGTCAGCCGGAGTTTCGTCCGCGGGAGCGGCGGGTTCCGCAGTTTCGGTGGGAGCGGTGGTTTCTTCCTGGGAGGGCGTCGCAGTCTTGGCGCAGGCGGTGAACATCGCCAGAACCATCAGAGCTGCCAGCAGCAGCGCGAGGAACTTTTTCATTTGTGTTTCTCCTTTTCATTTTTATTATGTCATACCGTTCTGTCAATGATTTTATTCTTTGACAGATCCGATTGCCATACCCTTGACGAAATATTTTTGGAAGCGAGGGAACACCAGCAGCATCGGCGCGACTGTCAGCACGCACATTGCCATACGCATGGCCTCGCCTGGAAGCTTTGCGGCTTCTGCGCCGAGCAGCCCCGTAGACGCGTTATTCTTGAGAAAGTCGACCTTTTCCAGCATACGCTGCAAAAGCAGCTGAATCGTCACATAATTGCCGGTATCCATATACATCATGGCCTCGTAGTAAGCATTCCAATAGGCGACGAACAATGTCAGGCAGATTGTGGCCAACGCAGGCTTTGCAAGCGGGAACATCATGCGCCAGAAGATCTGGTACTCACTTGCACCGTCGATTTTGGCCGATTCGATCATGCTGTAGGGCAGCTTTTCATAATAGGCACGCATGATGATCGTGTTCATCGCGGAAAACGCGCCCGGCAGAATCAGTACCCAGATGGAATTCTTCAGATTCAGCAGCTTGACATATGTGATGTACTGCGCCGCCATGCCGCCGCTGAAAAACATCGTAAACGTCACGAACAGTGACAGCACGCCGCGCCAGCGGAAGGTCGTGCGCGAAATCGCATAGGCATACAGGCTCGTGACCAGACAGCCAATAGCCGTTCCGACGACGCTGACAAAAATCGTGGTGCCGTAAGCCTGCCAGAGCATCTTACTGTCACGGAACAGATAGGAATAGGCCGAGAAATCCAGATGCTTCGGGAGCACGCGGAAGCCATACAGCTTGATGTCCTCGGCACTGGAAAGCGACACGGACAGCACACAGAGAAACGGATACAGAATTGCAAGACAGAGCACGATGAAAATCAGATAGATGAACACTGTTCCAATACGGTTTTTCTTTTTCATTAAAACAGCGTCCCCTCTCCGTTGATTTTTTTCGTGATCTTATTTGCTACGACCAGAATGATAAAGCCGACAACCGACTGACACAGGCCGATGGCCGTGGACATGCCCACGTCGCCAGTCACGCGCAGTGCGCGGTAAACATACGTGTCGATCACGTCCGTCACACTGTAGAGCATACTGGAGTTCTTTGTCAGATAATAGAACATACCGAAGTCTGCGCTGAAAATCCGGCCAAGCGACAAAATAAAGAACATGGTCACGATTGGACGGATGAACGGATACGAGATCTTCCACATGACCTGCCAGCGCGTTGCGCCGTCGAGCTGCGCCGCTTCAAAATAGGATTTGTCGATCGACAGCAGATTTCCGTAATAAATAATAATGCCGTAGCCCATGTTCTTCCACAGATAGCAGACAAGCAGAATGTAGGGCCACCATTTTGGCGTTGTGTACCATGAAACCGTTTCTTTTCCGAAGAACGTCAGGATTCCGTTGACAATGCCGTTGACGTCGGCGAGGTTTGCGTAGAGCGCATAAGACGCGGCAACCCATGAAACGATAAACGGCAGGAAGATCACCGTCTGGAACGCCTTGATCGCGTGGCGGCTGTTGATCTCATATAAAAGAAGCGCCAGCAGAACGGTGATGACCGTGTTGCACAGCAGGAACAGCAGGTTCAGTCCCAGCGTATTGCGGATCAGCCGTCCGAAGGTACCGGATGTGAAGAAAAACTCAAAATTCTTGAACCCGACCCATTCGCTTCCGAAGATGCCAAGATTGAATTTATAATTCTTGAATGCCAGCACCAGACCGAACATTGGCAGATACGCAAACAGCGCCAGAAGAATGATGCCCGGCACGCACATGGAAAACAGCTGTCGGTTATCCTTGCGCAAGCTCCGGTTATAAGAAGACCGTCTGCGGATTGTGCCTGGTTCCTGTTTTTTCGTTTCTGCTTTCATCAATACGAACCACCTCTGTCTTCTCGTTGTCGTTTTCGCTAAATTCAGTATAGTGGCGAGGTGCACATTTGTAATCTTTGAATTCTCACGATTGCTTTGAATTGCCCTGAAAGCGGACTTTGATTTTTGAGCGCGACTTTGAATTTTTATGATTATGTTGAAATGTGCGTTGGGATTGTGATATTTTTTAGGTATGCAAATAGTTTTCACCATCCGCTTTGTGGAAACTGCATAGTTGCAATGCTCTGCATGAAGAGGGGGGAAGGACAACTCGTGCGGCTAATCAAGTCCAATATTCCGACCGATCGAAAGAACAGCTTTTTTATTAAGGTACTCAGCGGCATTCTAGTTTTCTGCCTGCTGCTGGTATCCTTCGTTTTTCTGCTCATTTATCAGAACGTCAAAAAACGGAGTCTGGAACAGTCCTATCTCGCAGAGCAGGATATTGTCTCGAACGTCAGCTATTCCGCCTCCATCATGCAGGACACCGCTTCGTCCATGCTCACGCAACTCAACGGCGATCCGAAACTTTTGCAGCTAATCTACTCCATGGATACAGAAAGCCTGTCGGTCATTCAATCCATGCAGCTGCTGCAAAACTATACGCGCGCGTCGTCATGGCTGGACTCTGTATACATTTATTGTGCAGAGGAAGACTGTATCTGTTATGCCTACGCCAATGGCAACACCTATCAGTTATCATTTGGTACACTGGATGACTTTTTCGACGCAGCGTTCGTTCGGAATCTTGCAGCTGTGTCCCGTGTGACGCAAAAGCCAGCAATGCGCCAACTTCGCTACCGCAGCACGTCCTCCGACAAAACCGTTTTCAGTTATGTTCTTCCGGTCAGAACCTCGCTCAATCGCTATAATGGCTTCTTTGTTGCGAATATCAGCGCCGAGCGGCTGATGCAGCTCGGCTACGGTATGGCAAACGGCACGGAGCGTCAGCTTCTGATCGTGGATGCAAACGGACAGACCTACACAAGCGGCATGACGCTGCTGGAACAGGAACAGACGGATGCCGTGATCGAAGCTGTGCTGGGCGGGGCCGCAGAAAGCGGCCAAATGGTCGTGCAGGAGGCGAATGCGATCTGCACATGGTCGCGCTCTGCCGATACAGACCTGTATTTTATCAGCTGCATCAGCGACTCGGCCATTTCATCACAGCTCCGTGCGCTGACGCGCTGGTTTTTGCTGTTCTATCTGGGCATCGTGGTATTCGCCGTATTGATCTCCGTCTATCTGACAATCCGTATCAACCGTGAATATGCTGCGCTTCAAACGCAGTATACGCTTTCGGAAAAGCGCTACGCCGAAAACTACAGCTATATCAAGCACGCCATTCTCCGCAGCTTTTTTACGCTCCGAAGCAGCGATTTTGTCATCGGGCGGCAATTTTCCGACAATGGCATCGAGTTGGAGCAATATTCCGGCTTTGCGCTGTTCCTGCTCCAGCTCCGGCAGCGGGAGCTTTCGGATGACAATCAGAATATGTCGTACCGCAGAACGCATTTTCTGTTGCAGGAGCAGCTGGACAAGACGCTGCCGCAGGGGACACGCTATGAATTGGTCGATATGCTGCAGGGCCGGTTCCTCCTTGTCTGTGAGCAGCCGGATACGGTAGACACGCAGACGCTTGCCCAAACGCTTTGCGCAGCGTTCTCTGAAGCCGCACAGTTTTCCGTCTCTGGCGTCTGGTGCAATGGAATTTCTGCCGTTGATCAGCTTCCCGCAGCCTACCGTACACTGAACGAGCGGCTGGATCTGCTGTATTTCTATCCCGCCGGTCACTTTGTTTCCCGCACAGAGCTGGATGCACGTCCGGCCTTTGGCAAGGCACAGGCAGAGCAGATCCGCAGTGAGGCAGTACAAGCTCTCTGCACCCAGCGCTTTGACGATGCCGCTGCAGCGCTTGCGGGCTTCTTTGACGCATGGTTCGAACCGACAGCAGATGTGCCGTATACGCTGGATCTGCTGATTGCAGGCGTTTCTGAATATATCGCAACGTTCAAGCGTGCCTATGCCGTGACGATGGAATATAACCCCTCGCGCTTCCGCACGGAGGTTCTGCGTGCGGAATCTTCCCGCGCAGTCAAGCGGCTGTTTCTGGATCTGGTGCAGGACGTCTCCTGTGCATTTGCCAGCATTGACAACCGCAGCAACTATATCGACGCGCTCATCGGCTATATCGAGCGCAATTATGCCGATCCGAAGCTGAATATTGATGCGCTGGCCGATCATGTCGGTCTGTCCGCGTCGCACATTCAGAATATTTTCAAGGCTGCCACCGGCAGCAGCATTTCGGCCTATCTGCGCCGTCTGCGTCTGAATAAGGCGACGGAGTTTTTGGCGCAGACCGACGTGCCGATCAGTGAAATTGCAGAACGAACCGGTTTCGGAAATTCCAACTATTTCTACACCGTATTTAAGCGCCACTACGCAGTTACGCCGAGTGAATATCGCGCAAACCGTCTGAACCGAGCGGACACAAAGGAGGCCTATAACAATGAAATCAACTGACCTGATTTCAGTCTTTTGTCGCCCTGTTCCATTCTGGAGCTGGAACGACAAATTAGAGCCGGACGAGCTGCGGCGGCAGATCGGTGCGATGCAGGACGCGGGCATGGGCGGATTCTTTATGCACGCGCGGGGCGGACTTGAAACCGAGTATCTGAGCGAGGACTGGTTTCGTGCGGTGGAGGCATCCGTTGACGAGGCGAAAAAGCGCGGGATGCAGGCGTGGTGCTACGATGAAAACGGCTGGCCGAGCGGCTTCGCCGGCGGCAAGCTGCTGGAAGAGCCGGAAAACCGGGCGCATTATCTGCGCTTTGAGAAAAAGCCGGGCTTTGATGCAGCTGCGCTTGGCGTTTACACGCTGGAAAACGGTCATATTCGCCGCATCACCGGCGCGGCGAACGGCATTTCAGAGTATCTCTGCGTCTACGACTGCCAGAATTCCTCCACGGTCGATATCCTTGACCCGCGCATCACGGATGCGTTTCTTGCTCTGACGCACGAGAAGTATTTTGAACGCTTCGGTGCGGAATTCGGCAAGGGCATTGCGGGCTTCTTCACCGATGAGCCGCAGTATTTCCGTTATGAGACGGCCTACACGCCGGTGCTGCTGACAGAGTACAAAAAAGCCTACGGCGCAGATGTTCTTGATCTGCTGGGCGCGCTGTTTGTGGACTGCGAGGAAGCGCCCGGCTTCCGTTTCCGCTACTGGCGGCTGATGAATGTACTCTATACCGAAAACTTCATGGGCCGCGTTTACCGCTGGTGCATAGAACACAACTGCCGTCTGACTGGTCACACAGTCGAGGAGAGCCAGCTTTACACGCAGATGTGGTGCTGTGCGGGTGTGATGCCGTTTTACGAGTATGAGAGCATTCCGGGCGTAGACTGGCTGGGGCGCAAAATCGGCACGGAGCTGGCCCCGCGGCAGGTTTCGTCCGCCGCGCAGCAGCTTGGCAAAAAGCAGGTGCTGACGGAGACGTTTGCCTGTGCGGGCTGGGACGTGACGCCGAAAGAACTCAAGCGCATCGCCGAATGGCAGTATGTGAACGGCGTAAACCTCATGTGCCAGCATCTGTACCCGTATTCCATCCGCGGCCAGCGCAAGCGGGATTATCCGGCGTTTTATTCGGAGCACAATCCGTGGACGGATGAATTAAAGACATTCGACGACTATTTCACGAAACTGGGCTATCTGCTTGCCAACAGCCGCGAACAGGCGGACGTGCTGATTGTCCATCCGATACATTCGGCATATCTGACGTTTGACCGTGCGAACGATGAAGCATCCGTGCGCAGCGTTGGCGAACCGTTCAACGTGCTCATTGAGCGCTTCGGCGCGGCTGGCATCGGCCATCACTACGGCGACGAGCGGCTGATGGAGAAGTACGGCAGCGTCAAGGGCGGCAGGCTGACCATTGGAGAGTGTACCTATTCCTTCGTTGTGATTCCCGACTGCGACACGCTGGACAGCAGTACCGCCGCGCTTTTGAAGGACTATCTCTCGCAGGGCGGGCGGCTGATGCTGGCGGGACGGAAGCCCACGCGCATCGACGGCGAGCTTGCCGATCTCAGCTTCTTGCAAGGTAACCTGACGTGGGACGAGCTTGTGCGGGAGCGTGCGCTTCTGCCGGAGGCAAACCGCGACGTGCGCTGCACGCTCCGCTTTGCGGAGAATGGAAATTTCCTGTTTGCAGTCAATCTGTCTGAGACGGACACAGCTGACATGTCTGTAAAACTTCCGTTTGCGGGCGTGGAGGCATACGATCTGCTGACACATAAAACGAAATCCGTTGCTTTTGAAAAGACGACAGACGGGATCGCAGCAAAGCTGCATCTCGCACCCGGTGGGTCTGTGCTTCTCATGCAGAACGATTCCGCGATACCGCAGGCGCAGAAAAGCCCCATTGCCGAAACAATGGAGCTTGGCGGAACATGGACGCTGTCCGAGCCGGTGCAGAACAGTCTGACGCTGGATATGGCGGCGCTGAGTTATGACGGCAAGACATATACCGAGCTGCTGCCGGTTCCGTATATCTCCGAGCGCCTGCTGCGGGAGAAAACGAACCGGAAGCTCTGGCTGCGCTATGCGTTTACGGCGGATTTCCTGCCGGATGATTTGACATTGGAGTTGGAAACGCTCCAACACACAAAACTATCTGTGAACGGCACGGAAATCAGCCTGACCGGTCAGGGGGTCCTTGATCGCTCGTTTGTGCGTGGAAACATTGCCGCGCTTGCCAGAAAGGGTGAAAACGAGATCGTTTTAGAGCTGGACTATTTCCAGTCGCAGCAGACCTATGACGTGTTCGACGGCTTCTATTACGGAAACGGCGAGGTCACAGAGACGCTTATGAACTGCGTCAGCTATGAGACGAATATCGAAGCCATGTACCTGTTCGGGAGCTTCGCCGTGCGGCCGGATTCCGGCTGGCAGGCGGGTGAAAACGGCGTTCGATTCGGCGACCGCTTCCGTCTCCGTGCTCCGGCCACAGACCTTGACTTGCAGGATATTACGGTGCAGGGCTTCCCGTTCTTCCACGGGGCCATGCGCCTGAAGCGCACGATCACCGTGCAGAGCATAAACTGGCAGCTTCGCTGTGCGGGCCGCGTCCAGTATATGCGCGTATTTGTAAACGGGCAGAAAGCCGGAACGCTGCTTTTTAGCGATACGCTTGATCTTTCGCCGTATCTGCATCCGGGTGAAAATGTGCTGGAACTGGAGCTGATGGCAAGCAACCGCAATCTTTTGGGCCCGCACCACAACGCAGCGGAGCCTGAGCCGCTTTTCGTCGATCCGACGCTGTTTTCGCTCTACGGAAGCTGGCACGACGGAAAAAGCAGGGGATATCGGGAGGATTATGCGTTTGTGCGGTTCGGGCTGGACACATTGCAATTAGAACGTAATCTGCTTTGATTGCTTTATCAACGGGAGCATAAAAATGAAACGCTCTGAAATTAACAAAGCACTAAAAGAACTTGAAGCCATGTGCGCGAAATACAAGTGCTATCTGCCGCCGTTCTGCAATTTTACCCCGGAGGAGTGGCAGGAAAAGGGTCACGAGTACGATGAAGTCCGCGACTGTATGCTCGGCTGGGATATTACTGATTACGGCCTCGGTAACTTTGACAAATTCGGGTTCTCTCTTATCACCATCCGCAACGGCTGCCGCACGCAGCCGGAAAAATATCCGAAGGTCTACGCGGAGAAGCTGCTGTACATGAAGGAGGGGCAATATTCCCCGATTCATTTCCACTGGTACAAAACTGAGGACATCATCAACCGCGGCGGCGCGAACATCCTGATTCGCGTATACAACAGTCTGCCCAATGAGTCCATCGACAAAGTATCTGACGTGACGGTTCACTGTGATGGCAGGACATACACAGTCCCAGCCGGGACACGGGTGCGCCTGACGCCGGGCGAGAGCATCCATATCCAGCAGTATATGTATCACGATTTCGAGGTCGAGCCGGGCACGGGTGCTGCTCTGTTGGGCGAGGTCAGTCAGTGCAACGACGATAACACCGACAACAGCTTCAACCCGCCCGTAGGCCGTTTCCCGAAGATCGAGGAGGATGAAGCGCCGTACCGACTGCTTTGCAACGAGTATCTGGCAGCTAAAGGCCAGCCTCTTTAAAATCAGATTTCTTCTTTCTGTATTGGTTCTCAGCTAGAGTTGGCCCTTCAAGCCGCGCCGTGGTGTCATGGCGCTGGTGACAGCAAAAGCGCGGACGTTCCCCTTGGCGGGGAGCGTCCGCGTTTGCTATTTGACCTCATTCATAATGTATAAATTTGACGTGCAGCTGCCGTTTTCACGGTGACGGCGCTGGCGTTCGATGTATCCGGCATGTTCCAGATCATTCAGCGCACGCTGTACCGTGCGCGGTGAGAGATGCAGGTCGTGAGCTATCGTCTTGATGCCCGGCCAGCAGCTTCCGCCGCCTGCACGGTCACAGAGATACATGTAGACGGTCCGCGCCCGGTGCGGCAGGTCGGGATCGGCGTAAATTTCACCGAAGAAGCTCATTTATCGCCGTAGCTGCTCATATAGTCATCCGCTTTCGGCGTTGCGACCTGCTGCGGTTTCGAATACAGACTTTTCTTGATATTCATCAGCAATTCCTCCTTTCCCGCGTAGTAAACCTCGCGCTGGGCGCGTTCCGGCACCTGATATGGCTTTTCAAACGTGATTCCCCATTTGAAATATAATTGCAGCTTCGTGCGCATCGGATGCGTGCCGGTTTTCATGACAATGAAGTTGCCCTTCGGGAGATTTTTCAGTTCATCCGGAGAGAGCAATGCGCGCTCTGCCATCTGCAAGCTCTGGCTTGTATTGTCCTTTCCCTTGCTGACGGAACCGGTCAGAACAGTCCGGCTGCCGAGGGCTTTGGACAGCGTTTCTGCCGTCTGGCTGTTGGGTGCAAACCCACCGAAGATGGTGTCCTGACAGTTATCACCTATAATTTCCGCGCCTTCTTTTCCGTAATTTTTTTCGAGCTGCGCAAGGCTTTGGATGATCGGCACGAGCGTCAGCTTGCGGCTTCGACCCGCGGAAAACAGCGGCAAGATGTCAAAGGGCGGCATCGTGCCAAGCTCGTCGCAGTAGAACACAACGCGGTTTTGCAGCTTGCCGCCATGCTCATCCGCCACGGAAAAAAGTTCACGCGAGAGGTTTTGAATCATCAGACCCGCCATAAAGTTTTTGGTATTGTCTTCCTCCGGAAGTACAAGGAAAATCGCGGATTTCTCGGCGGCAAAGTGTTCCGCATCGATGGCACTGTCAAAACAAAGCACCTGCTCCAGCTCGGAATCCAGAAAAGCATTCAGCCGGGACAGCACTGTTGACATGACCGATGCCATGCCCTGTTCCGACGTGTTGAGCGCGGCGCCCGCGAACCATCTGGCTTTGTGCGTCGAGGGAAGGTTGTCCATCAAGATTTGAAACCCTGTTTTCTTGCCCTGTCCGCTGGGCGCGAGAAGCTCCTGCACCAGTTTGAAGACAGATACGATGTGCCGCTTTTCGTGACCGGCACTGTCAAGCGGAACATACTCGGCAAGGAGCAGAATAACCGACGTGAGGAGGCCCTCGGCGGCATCGTAAAAGAACGCATTCTGCCCGCGATCCTGATCGTCGCCGCCCGGATTGACGATGGTTTTGGCAAGAATCTTTGCGTATTTTTCTGCTTTGGCTCTGGCGGCAAGGTTGTCCGGATGCTCCCGCGCAATGTCCATGTAGCGGTTGATGAGCGTCAGCAGATTGCTCCCGTCCGAGCGCGTCGGGTTGCGAAGATCAATCACAGAAACGTTGTAGCCATAGTATTTTTGCGCGATCGTTCCGTAATTTCTTGCCAAGTCCCCCTTGGTGTCGAGCGCCAGATAGCTCATGCCGCTGTCGCAGGCAAATTCGAGATTTGGATACAGAAAGAACGCCGTTTTGCCGACGCCGGACGCACCGATCATGAGGCAATGCACATCGTCGCGGTCGACCAGTGCATCGAGCTGCTTGCCGCGCTGTGTGCTGCCAAGAATGAGTCCCTGCGCCTCCGGCAAGTTCTTTCCGGCTCGCCAGCTTGCAGCGTCAAACGGCACGGTTGCGAACGTCTTTTTAACTTCCTGCGTAGTTGCCCAGCGCGCAGTTCCATGCTGGCCGTCGCCAACGGTTTTGGATTTGATGCCGTTGAGCGAGTAATTACTTGTGAGAACTGAGAGCAGGACGATGAACAGGACGATCACCACACCGACCGCGATCAGCGGCGTTACAGACTCAGGCATGGCGCAAGTTCCTCCTTCTGAGCGTGGAGCAGATCGTCGTTCCAGTCTTTCAGTTCCGGTACAAGTCGTTCCGTCATAACGTCGCGTTCGCGCAGAAGCTCTGCCATCCGTTCACTTGCAGCATGACCAGCTTTGTCATTGTCGAGACACAGATAGACGATCTGCGTCTCCAGTTTCAGCATCTGCAAGACCGGAATCGGAGACGTGCCACAGCAGGCCACATAGCTATGCTCCTGCCATTGGTGCGGGTTCATGGAGATATACGAAAGCATATCAATGGGAGCTTCGAACACATAAAGGCTCCCGTCTGTGCCGGTATGATGAAAGCTGTAACGCGGGTCGCTGGACTCGACGTTCAGGCGAAAGGCCTTGCCGAAGCTGTTCGTGCTGCGCAGATGCGCGTGGCGTGGGCAGTTTCCTTCGTCCGTGCCAATGAACACGGCGTTGTGATGCGCCGCGTCTTCGTAGAGCAGTTTTCTGCGGGCGAAGTAGGAAACCACTTCGGCATCCAGACCGCGCGTTTTGAGCAGATACGCAAACACACGGTGCATATTCGCGTTCGGAACGGGCGACGCAAAGGGCTTTTGATCGGCCTGTTCCTGTTTTTCCGCCTGCGGATAAACCGGCTCCATACTCTCGCCCAGCAGCATGGACATCGCTTCGACGTAGCTTTTGCCGTAATATTTTTGTACAAAACTGACAGCGCGGCCACCCTCATTCGAGGCATGGTCGAACCACTCGCAGCCGCGCACCGTAATGCTGTGGTCGCTGGCAAGCCGCTTTTCCCGCCCGGATTTGATGAACATTTCCCCTTGCCGGAGAAGAAATTCTTCGAGATCAACGCTTGCGGCACGTTCTTTTTGTTCTGGGGTAAATTCTATGTACTGTGCCAAAATGCACCTCCTGTTATTGTAATGTCTGACCGTAATTTTGTTCGTGGTCATCCTGCTTATGACCCATTGCCAGCCGCTTCTGCATGAGCTTTTTGCGGCGCTTGGAGTCGATGCGGATGCCCATTGGATTGCTGGGCGGCGCGGCGTTGTCGCGGAAGATTTGTCCCATCTGGTGGAACAATCGAAGCGTAGAATTCAGAAGATATTCGGACGAAAGCCGCGCAGAATGAGAAGCCACAGACGAAGTTTTTTCATCTGCAAGCGTCGGATTTGTAGAAGCGTCCGCAGAAGGTTTCTCCGTAGAAGATTCTTCCTCTTGCGAAGATTCCAGCTCCATCTGCTGCCGCAGGCGTTCCGCTTCCTGAATGATTGCATTCTTAATTGTACGGAATTCTTTTTGCTGGGAGAGCGGATTATGCTGCCGGGGGCGGTTCTTGTAGTAGCCCTCCAACGTGTCGCGCAGCCCGTTCCAGACGGAATAATACGCCGCCACCTCCGGCAGCTTTTCCAGTTCATCCACGATGGAATCCACCTTGTCCTTAAGCGGCTTTTTAAGATAAGCGTATTGCTTTTTGCCGCCGGTCGTGCGCAGCTCCAGTGCCAGCTCCAACAACTTTTGTTGGATGGACGCGGGCTGGGCGGAGACGGATTCCATACGGTCAACGAGTTCACGCATGACTTCTCGCGCCGCTTCAGTCACATCCTTATACGCTATGTCTTTTCGAATATAGAGATTTTCCAACTCTGCCTGAAAGATACTGTTGGTCATCGCAGAGCGCAATTTCACAACAGCATCCCGTTTCAAAACCGTCTTCTGGTCTGTCCAGATCATCATGTGAATATGCGGGTGCGTATCCGCATCGTGGTAAGCTGCGTACCAGTGCAGTGCCGACGCTGGAATATGAAACGCTTCTGCAAACTTGCTCTGCTGGCGCACGAGCAGCTTTTGCCATGCGGCGGCACTGTTATAACCAAGCCGTTCCGCGTCCTCGCGATGCAGAGAGTATATGATCGTCCAAACGTTTCCGTCGTGCGCGGTCAAGTCGTGCATAGCCGCAGTCAGCTCCGTATTTTCCTGCCGCCCGAACAGGCCATGTGCGCCATGCTTTTCCGCGCCGGGGCGCGTCGCAATGTAACGCAGATAGCTGTTTTCGGATTGAAGATTCTGCATATGCGTGTCCAACGCAGCAGAAATGAGCGCCGACGCAGTGTGGAGCGTCGGCGCTTGCTTGTAGTCCTCATACTCGAAGGAATCCCGCATATCCGGGAAGTCCTTGAGCAGTTTTGCAACCATCTCTGTCTGCTTTTCCGTCGCGGGGCCTTTGCCGGTCAAGACTTCGACGCCTTCGCGCGTTGCGATATACTTCATGTAGCCGCCCGCGCTTTTGCGGCTGATGAAGCCGGTTTTCTGAATTAACCGCGCCATCCGTTACCACCGGCTTTTCTGCCGAAGCACCTCTGGGAACGAGATCTGGCCGTTCGTCCGCAGCACCTCCTGATAGCTTTTTCCGCGCATCTGCTGGTACGTCTGCGCGTCGATATCTGTGTCCGAAGCGAGAATATGATTGCAGACGTTTTGCTCGACAGCCTGCTTCAGAAGCAGCTTGCCGATACGATCCCCGAACATACTGAGGATTGCCTCCAGCGTTTCACCAAGGATCTTCGGCAGGAAGTCTCCGGCATATTCGCTTTGCAGATAGCCACAGTAGAACAGAATCGCTTTTTCGATGAACTCGCTCTGGCTGTTACATCCGTCCTGCCGGTAGAGACATTCGACCGTCGCTTTGGTGTCCGGCATGAGCCAGAGCGGGAATTTGATTTTCTTGTTTGCCATGCCAATTTTCCTCCAATTTTGTGCGCAACCCCGCTGTTTTCCTTGAAACAGCGGGACTATCTGCGCTTCCGACCCCAACAGGGCTGTTTTTGCCCTCTCAACAACCCCTGTCCGAAAGTCCCAAACTGCCCGCACTGCGGGCAGATGTGTCTGCCAAGGTGCGCGCACGACACCTTGGCTTTCTCCTGCTTCGCCGCTTGCGGCTTCTCTCTCCGCCGAAAACCGCCCGCAGGCGATCTTCTTCCGTGCTTGCCGCTTTCGTAGCGCTCCCGCACGGAGGCGCAACGTCCGGTTTTGTGCCTCTCGGCGGGTACGCGCTCGGCTGGGTCGTGAAAGCCGCACAAACCGCCGACACGGGCGCGACGGCGTGGAACGCGCTGTTGGTCACAGCTGCATCTCCTGTATCTGCTCCATTTCCACCATTTCCGGCTGCGGATCGGTGGTAATTGCGTACCATTGACCATTCTCGGTTTTCCGCGCAGTGACAAGCTCCTGCTGCAGCAGCTTTTCTGCCGGAATAGGTATCTCCCATCCGCTTTCTCCGGCATGTGCGGGCATCGCTGCGCCCTGCCGGAGCTGCTCTGCATCCTGGGCAGTCAGGTCAACATATCCGACTGGCGTCATGAAATGAAAGCTATCTTCCGGGCAGGCTTCCAGCAGATCTTTGAGCGTCTGCACCGGTTTTCCGTTTTGCTCTGCCGGAAATTCTTCACAATAAAATCCCGTAGACATTTTATCTCCTTTTTCGTTTTTGCAGCGCTCCTGCACGGAGGCGCAACGTCCGGTTTTCTGGTACTTGGCGGGTACGCGCTCGGCTGCACTCGGAAAGCCGCATAAACCGCCGACACGGGCGCGACGGCGTGGAACACGCTGCCGGTCACAGCTGCATCTCCTGTATGGGCACATCCTGTTCCTGCAAAAGTTCCTGACAGAGCTGCTCCAGCGGCTTATGTTCCCGCTGCATGCAGTAGGCGTCCATCTTTTCGCGCAGCACTTCTTTCTCTGCCGCATTCAGGTGGTAGCTGAGAGATTGATCCTCGATGCCGCTGCCGTAGAGCGTCATTTCCAGCGTGTCGCAGACCTGCTGGCGCTGCATATCGTAATTGGCATAGATATTCAGCGCATGGTCATTTTCATCGGTTTCCACGAATGTGCCAAACACTTCATCGACGTTGAAACACGGAACGACGTAAAAATTCAGTATTCGGTCATCCATCGCCTCTATGCTATCCTCGAAATAAAAATTCCGCGCGGTGAGTCTGCTCGGTGTGGTCAGCTCCCGACCATCCAGCCGGTCGAGGAAGATGCGCCAGCGGTCATCCTCGGACATCTCCGCTTCCTGATATGCCTGCCGTGCCGCATCCGCCACATCTTTCATCGCGTAGACCTTCCAGCCGTCCATGATGTTGAGCGCAGAAAGCGTCCGCGCGTCAAGGTCCAGCTCATACGCACCGGCGATACACCCTGTGTTCTCCATGCGCTCTGCGGCTGCCGCATCGAACTGCTCCTGCGTGATCTTCTCACCGTGTGGAAATATGGCTGTAAATTTTGTGCCCGCGTTTTTGTCGGACAGATAGTTCCGCAGGTGGGCTGCCGCCTGCAACAGCTCCACGGATTCTGGCACAGAAAAATACATACTCTCGCCATTTTCGGTCACTCGAAATACCGCCTGTCGCAGCTCCTGCAAAATATCCTGACCGCTCATCGCGGCACCTCCGATTTCTTTTGCGGTTTGCGCACTGGATCGTCCTGCGTACAGTCGCTGATGTATTCCTGCACGGCAGCAGGGACGACCTTTTCGTAGAGTCGCTGCGCCGCCTTTTGCAGCTCCGCTTCCAGCGTGGAATCGCGCTTGGCGATGTAGCGCCGGAGGGCGCGGAGCTTTTCTTCTTCGAATGTGATTTGAATTGTTGCCTGCTTCATAGACTTCTCCATTCTACAAAAAGCAGGCACACGGTTTTTACCATGTGCCTGCTGTGCGTATTTGTTTTATACTGCCCAATGCTGTGCGCCGGTGAGCTGGTCGAGGATCAGCGAACCGACCGTGACCGCATCCTCGATCGTCAGGTAATGCGGCGCGCTCTCATCCAGCAGCAGCCGTCCGGACGCTGGAAATTCCTCGTCCGCAAACCAGACCTTCAGCCATACGGGATAGCGCGGCGCGAAATCGAACCGCGCACAGAAGTCCGCGTTGGACGGCAGGATCTCTGCGCCGAGTGATCTGCATCGCCGTTCCAGTTCCTCCGGCGGCAGGATGCCGAGGTCGCGCCGGACGATCAGCTCCGCGTTACGGTCAAGACCGCCGCCGCGCACCAGCCCGTCCTTATATTGAGAAAATGTGATCGTCTGACCGCTCAGCGGCGCACCGTCTGCCAGGTCCAGATAGTGCAGCAATGTCAGCGCATGCCACTTGGAAAGCGGCGGCTGAATCGTGCAGTCCGACAGCCGGACAGTCACGGTCTGCCCAAGTGTTTTCAATGAAAACGAACCGTCTGCATACTGCGCGCCGGACTTTTCTGCAATATCTTCCGGTATGTGCTGGGCCAGCCGCTCCTGTGCGACGGCAAGCATAGCTTCAAATTGACGGTTTTCCATACACTCACCTCTGTCCTTATCTTACCATGCTGTTGGGCAGTTTTCAATTGCGCTGTCAATATGACATTCCGCCCTGCACCTGCTCGTCCGGCATCGGCGCGGCCACGATTTTACCATCTACACGCATGAACATTTCCGGTTGCCGAAAACGCTCCGCGAATTGCTCGGCAAGTTCGTGCGGCAAGTCGGTGAAAT
>OHGZ01000444.1_pt1 | contig 31220 bp, 30 predicted proteins | sample 1567851 | NCBI WGS metagenome assembly OHGZ01 (sample SAMEA3879563, study PRJEB24766) | human gut metagenome | biome: human-associated habitat; feature: feces | place: USA | collected 1985/1987 | reverse complement strand
CATTTTCTCCGTAACCGACTTTAATAATTCACTCAAAATCCGGTTGCATTCATTTAAAACCTCTTTTCCTTCCTCAGTTACTCTCACATAAACATTCCGCCGGTCACCCTCACACACCATACGTTCAACATATTTTTTCTCTTCCAGGGAACGAAGTGTCCGGGACACCGCCGGTGCTGCCACACGCATATAACGTACCACTTCCGATACCGTAACCTTTGCATCTATCGATTTGCTATCCGGCTCTTTGGCATCTGTCTCTTTGGTAGCCATCTCTTTTTCTTTGCGGCAATGCTCGATGGTCTTTAAGGTTCCCATTTCCACGGATGAGACCCCCGGCAGAATGGATGAGATTTTCAAACGATGAAAACGATTAAATATGGAAAATATTTCATTTCCACAACCCTGCATCATTTTCACCTCCCTTTCTTTACATTTTATATTTTCTATTTACTTAACATTGTTAACTATTAACATGTGAAAACAATAATAGCACCATGATTAAGATAGGTCAATTAAAAAAGTATAAAATTATTATTAAATCATATCATTGACAGTTAAAAACGAATCTTATAATATAAAAAAAGCAAGTTTTTTTACTAAAGGAGACTAAAAATATGAGTTTTAATTTTTTAAACCAATTACCAAGTCCGGAAGAAATCAAAAAAGAGTATCCACTTCCGGAGAAACTGGCACAGATAAAAAAAGAACGGGATGCTGCAATTCGTAAAGTCTTAACCGGCGAAGATAACCGTTTCTTAGTTATCATCGGACCTTGTTCCGCTGACAGCGAAGAACCTGTCTGCGACTACGTCAGCCGCCTGACCAAAATTGCAGAAGATGTCAAAGACCGTCTGATTATTATCCCTCGTGTCTACACCAATAAGCCAAGAACAACCGGCGAAGGCTATAAAGGTATTGCTACCCAGCCTGACCCTGAGAAAGCTCCTGATATGGTTGCCGGACTGATTGCAATGCGTAAGCTGCACATCCGTACCATTGAAGAAAGTGGTCTGACCCCTGCCGACGAAATGCTTTATCCGAGTTACATTGACGACCTGCTCTCCTACGTTGCTATCGGTGCACGTTCTGTAGAAGACCAGCAGCATCGTCTTGTAGTCAGTGGGTTTGATGTTGCATCCGGAATGAAGAACCCGACCAGTGGCGACTTCTCCGTTATGCTCAATTCCGTATATGCTGCCCAGCATCCACATCATTTCGTATATCGCGGATATGAAGTAGAGACTCCTGGTAACGACTTAACTCACGTTGTTCTCCGTGGTGCTGTAAGCAAACATGGTAACAGCACACAGAACTACCACTACGAAGATATTATGCGTCTGATTGAAATGTATAATGAACGTGACCTTAAGAATCCAGCTGCTATCGTAGATGCAAACCACTCTAACTCCAATAAAAAATACTTCGAGCAGATCCGTATCGTCAAAGACGTTCTGCACACAAGACGATGCAACAAGGATATCGAAAGTCTCGTAAAAGGTGTTATGATCGAAAGCTATCTGGAGCCTGGCAATCAGAAAATCGGATGCGGAAATCATGTCTATGGTAAATCCATCACTGACCCGTGCCTTGGCTGGGATCAGACCGAACGCCTGATTTATGATATCGCTGAGGAGTGCTAAATTTTCTCAACACCCTAAAAACATCAAAAACCTTCGCTGCAGTTTTTCACCAGTCTGCGGCGGAGGTTTTTCTATCGTTTTACTTTTCTGTTCCACCTTTACTTTCTCGGATGTGCCTTCCGGTACACATCCCGGATCTTATTCACACCAAGGTGGAGATACATCTGCGTCGTCGAAATATCGGCGTGTCCCATCATCTCCTGGACACTCTTTAAGTCCGCACCGTTTTGCAGCAGATGGGTTGCAAACGAATGGCGCAGGGTATGCGGCGTAATATCCGCCGTAATGCCTGCGGATTTCGCATAGGATTTCAGAATTTTCCAGAACCCCTGACGGCTCATCGGACCTCCGGAACAGTTGACAAACAATATATCGTCCTCCCGTCCATGCATCAGGGCTGCGCGCGCACTGCCCAGATACTGCTCCAACGCCTTTTTCGCCGGTCCGCCGAACGGAACGATCCGCTCCTTTTCATCGCGGCAGGTGATGTAGCCCATCATAAGATTGACATCCTGTGTTTTCAAATGGATCAGTTCACTGACACGGATACCGGTCGCATACAGCATTTCCAGCATTGCTTTGTCGCGGATACCCTTTGGCGTGTCGGTTTTGGGCTGGCGAAGCAGCAGATCGACCTCTGCGATGGAAAGGATCTCCGGCATTTTCCGCTCAACCCTCGGTGGCTGCAACGCTTTCGACGGGTCAGATACCATTTTTCCCTCCTGACATGCATATTGGCAAAACATATGAATCGCCGCAATGCTGCGCGAGATCGTTGCCGGGGAGAAGTGTTCCCGCTCCAGATATAATAAATAAGAATTTAAAACCGTTGCATTCATCTGCTCCGGTTTTTCTATTCCGTGCTCCTTCAAAAAAACTGCCAGCTTTCGAAGATCGCGCTGATAGGAGACTTCTGTATTTTTTGACGCTTTCTTTTCCGTCTGTAGATAGTCCGTAAATGACTGTATCGTTTCCTGCATAGCTTTTTTCCTTTTTGCTTTTTTCTCCCTCTCACTGCCCGATAAAGAGTAACAATGCTTTTAATTATATACACGTTTTTTCAAAAATGCAATTCCCTTTTCAGACCGTTTTTACAGGATTTTCGCAAGAAACCACGGATTGACATAACTCTCAAGCAGAATACCCCACAGAAGCAGGATCAGTGCAAAGAAGTAGCGCACGCCGAAGCAAAAATATTCCTTTTTCTGTATGCCGCCGGCAAGGTGATTCGTCTCTGCCATCCGGCTGCACGCAGCAGCCATCAGAAATAACGCGGCAAGGTAGAGGAAAATCTGCGGAAAAAGAGCCAGAAAAAAGAATAAAAGACCTGCCATTCCGTTCTGCAGATAGGCAGCCGAGAGAAAGACGCCACACAGAAAACCATATGCCCAAACGGCAGCAGTGGCAAAATACGCACCGATTGCCGTCAATCCAAAGAGAAGTCCCGCAAATGCCGGTGCTAACCGTACCTTTAGAAGATAGGAAAAGCAGGCCTTTGCGGAAATTTTTCTTCCCAAAAACGCCTCCGCCTGAAAGAGGCGGACGCTATTTCCCTCCTTCATTCCCATGTGGGATGCCGTAAGCAGCAGCAGTACACCGAGGGTCATACCGGCCGCAAACCAGAGGGCAAAAAAACGAATATATGCATTCTCATCCCGTTCTCTCATTTGCTTTTTGCGCCTCCTTATTTTCTGCCTTACTGTCAATGTATTCACGGTTCATAGACGATATACGTAAAAGAAGTGCCTGCTCCGCAGACCCCCATCTGCGAATGGCACTTCTTTCCTCTTATCAGGGTCCCCCAATGTCTCACGCACCGAAATGTCCGTTCATTTCAAACCCTGCTTTTTGTATATCCCCATAAGATATTTTTCACTTCTTTTATTTCACGACAAGATAGGTATCCAGATCATCGAACTGATCAAGGTAGCTGACTGCGCCCTCGTACATATTGGACTGCAGTACGATATTTACCGTGTTATAGATGCAGCGTTTCAGTTCTGCCATCGTCAGAGTTCCATCTGCAAGTTCTTTTTTGATGTTCTCGTGATCCTCCGGCAGACCCGGCATTACCATGTCATTTCCGGCTCTCATGCAGCCCGCTGCCGTACACTCGCCCTGGATCTGTACGTTGGTGGTTGTCCAGTCGGTCATGATAGCTCCTGCAAATCCCCACTCATCTCTCGCTGCTTTCGTGCAGGTATCGTAGCAGTTTGCAGCGTGCACACCATTGATCAGGTTGTAAGATGTCATAATGGACATCGGCTGTGCATCTTTGACTGCGATTTCAAAGCCTTTCAGATAGATCTCACGCAGTGCACGCTCGGACAGGATGGAATCGGAGCCCATACGGTTATCCTCCTGATTGTTGCATGCGAAGTGTTTGATCGTGGTTCCGCAGCCCGGTACCTTCTGTACACCGAGCGTCATAGCAGCCGCCATCATACCGGCAAGCAGCGGATCCTCGGAATAATATTCAAAGTTTCTTCCGCAGAGCGGATTTCTGTGGATGTTCATGCCAGGTGCCAGCCACAGTGTTACGTTGAACAGCTCCATCTCATGGCCGATCATCTCGCCGACTCTCTTGATCAGTTCTACATCCCAGCTCTGTGCCAGAAGTGTTCCAACCGGAATTGCGGTACAGAACTGATAATAGGTTGTTCCGCGTTTTTCCTGCGGTTTGCTGAAGAATCCGCCTTCCAGTGCCGCCAGGAAATCGCTCGCTACGATCTTTCCGTTGTCTACCTGGTATTCTCTCTTCAGACGAAGACCTGCAGGTCCGTCGACCAGAGCAATCGTGGTTACATTCCACGGCTCCTCCGAAGCACACGGGGATGTCTCCGCTGCTGCTCCCGGAACAGAAATTCCTGCGGAGCCAAGCGCGTTGCCCTGTGCTCTTCCCGGATCACCGGTTGCAAGGAGTGCCAGCTGATCCACAGAAAGGGATTCCACAATCTTTCCTGCTTTTCCAGGAAGCTCTTCCGGTACCGGCTGGTAATCTACTTTCTCAGTTGGGATCTCAGATGCTTTAAGCTCGATCACGCTCATTCTCTTTTCTTTTACTTCCTTCTGCCATGCAGCCTCTCTTGCCTGAACTTTTTCTGCATCAGGAACAATCTCATTCAATTCCTCTTTCAGCGGGCAGATATTTTCACACGCTGTCATGACTGCTTTCTCGTCCAGCTCCAGCGCGCCGGAGAGAACAGATGTATTCAGATCATTTCCAATCCAGATACCATACATGCCCGGCTCCAGAATCCAGGATGCGCTTTCCTCCTCATAGGAAGTCAGCTGATACAGCGGGAAGGTGATGGTCATGGTCTGGGATTCCTTCGGAGCCAGCAGTTTTGTTTTTCCAAAGCCTGCCAGACGGCGGAACTCTTTCACCAGTCTGCCCTGCGGGCAGGAAGCGTAGATCTGTACAACTTCTTTTCCTGCATAAGTATCGCCGGTGTTGGTGACGGTAACAGTCACGCTTACTTTCGGATTCATCATACCGCGGCCGCTTACTTTGATGTCATCGGTTCTGATCTCGAAATCGGTGTAGGACATACCGTAACCGAAGGAGTAACGGACTGGTACTTCAAAGGTATCGAAGTAACGGTATCCAACGAAGATACCCTCTTCGTATTTTTCTTTCATGAGGTCGCCGCTCTTGTAGCTGTAAACCTCTGCACCCGGATAATCATAGTAATCTTTTGCCCAGGTATCTGTCATTTTTCCGGATGGGGTTACATCGCCGCTTACAACATCAGCAAATGCATTTCCGCCTTCCTGGCCTGCCTGTACGTACTGTAAAATAGAGCGGATATTGTCAAATTCTTCTACGAATGCCAGATCCATCAGGCCGCCGGTGTTGATAACAAGAACAACGTTTTTATAGCATCTGGAAACCTGTGCCAGAATAGCTTTCTCTTCTTTGGAGATGAAGTAGTCACCCTCCGTATCAAAACGGTCTTTGTTCTCTCCTGCGATACGTGCCAGAACGAAGAATGCGGTGTCTGCACCGTCGGCTGCTGCTTTCTCTTCATCGATTGGGTTTCCGGATGGCATAAAGAACGGGGTTGCAGAGTACGCATCAAAGAATTTTGTGTCGTCTCCGTTCAATTTTGTGAAAATCTCATTTTTCCAGTCCAGTCTTGCCTGTACGTAGAGTTTATCGTAATCCTCCAGCCATTCACTGCTTGTTACGTCGTAGCCTGCATTTTTCATGCCCTGGAAAATATTAACGCTGTCACGCTCATTGACATCGCCGGAACCGGTGCCTCCTTTGATGGTGCGGATCGCACCTGCTCCGTAAAGACCTACCTTGCTGCCCTTTGCCAGCGGCAGGAAATGATCTTTGTTTTCCAGAAGAACGAATCCCTCTGCTGCTGCCTCGCGGGCAAGTTTGCGGTGATCTGTTTCACGCTGGGTTACTTCCGGAGATGTAGTTCCGTTAAAGGTTCTTACCTTTGCTTTCATGTCTTTGTTCCTCCCAAACTTTGTTTCGTGCTAATGTCTCCATTATCTTCCCTTTTTCGTGTAACTTCTAGTTCCTTTCTTGTCCTTTCTCTGGTTGATATTGATATTTCGCCCAATTTCTGGTACAATATTCTTATCTTTTTTGATTATAATTGACGTATATTTCTATCACATCCTGGAGGTACTTATGGAATCCTGCTTTTACGAAACAATACACGAAACCGATCTGCTGCACGTCCGTTTTGAGCTGCAGGATGCGCCCGCTTTTGTTTTTCCGGCGCACTGGCACGAATATGTGGAAATTCTCTATCTGATCAGGGGACAGTTTTCCGCGATTGTCCAGGCAACGGAGTATCGGTTAAACGAGGGCGATCTGATTATCATCAACTCCGGCGACCTCCATATGACGCGCTCCAACACCTGTACATATCTTCTGCTGCAGATTTCCGCAAGCCAGATGCGCCAATATCTGCCGGACTTTGATACGATGCGTTTCGACACGATTATTCCCTGCTCGGAACAGCCGGCTCCGCTCCGCGCACTGCTCTCGGAGATGAACGAGATCCGGCAGAATCCTTCCGATTCATACCAGCTTCTCTTTACCTCACGACTGTACGAATTTCTGTACCATCTCTGCCGGTCGTATTCCCACCAGATCCCTTCGGCATCCCTCACGGGTTCACAGCGCGATCTGCAGCGCGTGACACACGTTATGAACTGGGTAAAAGTGCATTACCCGGAACCGTTAAGCCTCGAAACAGCCGCGGATTCCCTGGCGCTCTCGAAGGAGTATTTCTGCCGGCTCTTTAAAAAGTATACCGGACAGACCTTTCTCGAATATCTGAACGATGTGCGCACGATGCACCTGTACGAAGATTTACAGAATTCCGACGAAACGATCACGGTACTGATGGAGAAAAACGGGCTGTCAAATTACAAAATTTTTATGCGGACCTTCAAAAAGCTGTATGGCTCTACGCCTCAGAAAATGCGCTCGAACCGGATACGGCACATATAAATTCTTTTGAAACTTACTGTTCTTATACACACTGAAAAGGCTGTGGAACATGATTGCTCATGTCCACAGCCTCTTTTTGATTTCGTTATTAAATTGTTTCGTAGAAAGTCTTTTATTTCGCGTAATCCGTTACACGGCTCTCGCGGATAACATTAACCTTGATCTGTCCCGGGTATTCCAGTTCAGCTTCGATCTGTTTCGAGATATCCCTTGCGAGCAGTACCATTTCAGAATCGGATACCTGCTCAGGAACAACCATGATGCGGACTTCTCTACCAGCCTGAATAGCAAAAGATTTTTCGACACCCTTGAACGAATTCGTGATGTCTTCCAACTGTTTTAATCTGTTGGTATATGTTTCGAGTGTTTCTCTTCTTGCACCCGGTCTTGCTGCGGAAATTGCATCCGCTGCCTGAACGATACATGCAATCAGAGACTGGGGCTCTACATCCCCGTGATGTGATTCTACTGTGTTGATCACAATCTGAGATTCTTTGTACTTTTTGCAGAGATCTGCACCGATCTGAATGTGAGATCCTTCTACCTCATGGTCGATGGATTTACCGATATCATGAAGCAGTCCGGCACGTTTTGCCATGCGGACATCGCATCCTACCTCTCCTGCGAGGAGACCGGAAAGCTGTGCTACCTCGATCGAATGCTTTAATGCATTCTGTCCGTAGCTGGAACGGAATTTCATTCTTCCAAGGAGACGGATCAGCTCCGGATGAAGTCCGTGTACACCGACTTCCAGTGCGGCTGCCTCGCCTTCCTCGCGAATATTCTGTTCTACTTCTTTGCGGGCCTTTTCTACCATCTCTTCGATGCGGGCCGGATGGATTCTTCCGTCTACGATCAGTTTTTCCAGAGCAATTCTTGCCACCTCACGGCGAATCGGATCGAATGAGGAAAGAACGACTGCTTCCGGTGTATCGTCGATGATCAGGTCAACGCCTGTCATGGTTTCGAGTGTACGGATGTTTCGTCCTTCACGGCCGATGATGCGGCCTTTCATTTCATCGCTCGGAAGCTGTACCACGGAGATGGTACTCTCGGATACGTGATCGACAGCACATTTCTGAATAGCTGTTACCACATACTCTTTTGCCTTGCGGCCTGCTTCCTCTTTTGCTCTGCTCTCCAGCTCTTTGTAGAGCTTTGCTGTGTCGATTTTTACTTCGTCTTCCACAGATTTTAACAGATACTCTTTTGCTTCCTCGGAGGTAAAACCGGAAATTCTTTCCAGTTCCTGTACTCCTTTTTCGTGTAGACCGTCTACTTCCTTTTCTTTCTTTCTGACGCTTGCCTCTTTTGCTGCAATTTCGTTTTCACGACGCTCCAATACGTCCGCTTTTTTATCTACAGATTCTTCTTTCGATAAAACGCGCTTCTCATATTTCTGCAGTTCCGCTCTGCGCTCTCGGGTCTCTTTTTCTACTTCATTCTTCGTACGAAGAGACTCCTCCTTCGCCTCCAGCAGGGCTTCCCGTTTCTTAGTTTCGGCAGTTTTCAGTGCTTCATCTATGATGTTTCTCGCCTTTTCTTCCGCTGTGCCAATTTTTTCAGCATCCTGCTTGATTTTATTGTCCACAGCAATTTTCCTGGTAACAGGAACCGCAATAAGCAGCGTGACTACTACAGCAATGAATACCAGCAGAATTGTAATACCTGTACCCATTACCGGAGCACCTCCTTATTTAGTTTTCATTGCACATTTACAACACTACAATTTTATACTGTTTTCACAAATTTGTCAATGTTTTAAAAATATTCATGTAATTTATTGCACATAATTTCACGGCATGTGGCGGAATCGCCGGGAATATTCAGGATTCTTCGTCAGCGGAATCTTGGTATTCTTCCAGTGCCCGACGGATTTCGGAACTGCCGAATCCCTTCCGCGTCAGAAAACCGGCGGCACGGCGGTACTCTTTTTCATCCAGCCGGTGCGGCGTGCCGAGCTTTGCGAAGGCGGCACTTTTTGCAAGTTCATACTCATCGCGGGCATCCTCCTGCTCTTCCAGGACGGATTCCACCAGTTCCCGGTCCACGCCTTTCTGTGCCAGCGCATAGAGGACTGCCTTTTTCCCTTTTTTCGCACCGCTGCCCGCAAGATACTGCTCCACGTATGCGCGGTCGTCGATATAGTGAAAGCTCTCCACGTACGAGACAGCCTCTTCAATGGCTCTCTCGGGATAGCCGTCTTTTCGTAACTTATCTTCCAGCTCTTTTTTCGTCCGCATCTGTCCGAGCAGCAGATACATCGCGCGGTGTTTGGCCCTTTTAGTCAGCACTTCCCCTGCCAGCTTTTCGTAAACCTCATCGGGAAGCTCCTCCTGCTCTTTGATGCGGGAAGCGCGGATTTCCCCGTTATAAAGAACCAGATCCTCTCCGTCATCGAAGAGGATCCGTGATTTCTTTTTATTCAGAGGACGAATCTCTGTCACAAACATTTATTCGTCGTCTCCTTCGGTTTCCGGAACTGCTGCTGTTTCTTCTGTGCCTTCCGGCGCTTCTTCCTTGATCAGGCCGTAAGCCACGCGCACTTTGTGCTCGATCTCATCCATGATTTCCGGATGCTCGCGCAGGTATGCTTTCGCATTTTCGCGTCCCTGGCCGATCTTGTCGCCGCCGTATGCGAACCATGCGCCGCTCTTCTGTACGATGCCGACGGAAGCTGCCAGATCCAGAACGTCTCCTTCTTTGGAGATTCCTTTTCCGAACATGATATCAAATTCTGCCTCGCGAAACGGCGGAGCTACTTTGTTTTTCACGACTTTGATTCTGGTACGGTTTCCGACCATCTCTCCGCCCTGCTTTAAGGCTTCGATTCTTCTGACATCGAGACGGATGGAAGAATAGAATTTCAGTGCACGGCCGCCGGTTGTGGTCTCCGGATTTCCGAACATGACACCGACTTTTTCACGCAGCTGGTTGATAAAGATAACAATACAATTGGATTTGCTGATCGCTGCAGTCAGTTTCCGGAGTGCCTGAGACATCAGACGCGCCTGAAGTCCGACGTGGGAATCTCCCATGTCGCCGTCGATCTCGGCTTTTGGAACGAGTGCTGCAACAGAGTCCACGATGATGATGTCTACCGCACCGGAACGGACCATCGTCTCGGTGATCTCAAGTGCCTGCTCGCCGTTGTCCGGCTGTGAGATATAGAGGTTTTCAATATCAACACCGATGTTTTTGGCATAGGCCGGATCGAGCGCATGCTCTGCATCGATGAAGCCGGCGATTCCGCCGCGTTTCTGTACTTCGGCTACCATGTGGAGCGCTACGGTTGTTTTACCGGAAGACTCCGGTCCGTATACCTCGATGATTCTTCCCTTCGGCACACCGCCAAGACCGAGTGCGATATCCAGGCTTAAAGAGCCGGTCGGGATGGTTTCCACGTTCATGTTTGCTGCGGAATCTCCGAGCTTCATGACAGCTCCTTTTCCGTACTGTTTTTCAATCTGTCCAAGTGCGGCATCGAGTGCACGCAGTTTATCTTCGTTATTATTTCCCATACTGAATATTCTCCTTACCATGCGAACGTCCGTTCGCTTCTGTATCCATACTATTACAAATCTGCTTTGTTGTCAACTGTTTTTCTTTTTTTCCTGTGTCTTTTTTCAGCCCCCAAATCCTCTGCACCGGAGCTGCTTCGAATATATCCTTATGCACAAGTGTAGCATATTCCACTCTCCTGCCGCAACCCAAAAATACTGCAAAAAATCCCGAAATGGCTTTTCTTTCCTCTTCTGCCATTTCGGGATTTTTTTCTTATTTTTCAGAATGCAGACCAGCTTATCCGATCAGCCAGTTGTACATTTCCTCGTACTGTTTTGCGGAATTCGCCCAGGAGAAATCCTGTGCCATTGCGCGGTCGATCATCTTGTTCCACTCGCGTTTTTTGTCGTAATAGATGCGCTCTGCGTACCGCACGGTACCCATCATCTCATGCGCATTGTAGTTTGTGAAGCTGAATCCAGTTCCTGTTCCCTCGTACTCATTGTACGGCTCTACGGTGTCTTTGAGGCCGCCGGTCTCGCGGACAATCGGAAGGGTTCCGTAGCGGAGGCTCATGAGCTGGGAGAGTCCGCATGGCTCAAACAGGGACGGCATCAGGAAGGCATCGCAGGATGCATAGATCTTGTGTGACATTGCATCGGAATAGTAGATGTTTGCCGAAACCTTCTTGTCGTATTTCCATGCGAAGTGGCGGAACATGTTCTCGTAGCGCTCCTCGCCGGTTCCAAGGATCACAAACTGTACGGCATCCTGGCACATCTCATCCATCATATAGCTGATGAGGTCGAAGCCCTTCTGATCGGTCAGACGGGATACGATACCGATCATCATCGTCTTCGGATTGACCTCGAGTCCTAACTCCTCCTGCAGTGCCAGTTTATTTTTCACTTTCTCTTTACGGAAGTTCTTTACATTGAAATTCTTTGCAATCTGAGCGTCTGTCTCCGGGTTCCACTCATTGTAGTCGAGTCCGTTTACAATACCGCGCAGATCGTTTGCTCTTGCACACATCAGACCGTCGAGTCCTTCGCCATAGAACGGGGTCTGAATCTCCTGCGCGTATGTATTGCTGACGGTGGTGATCGCATCTGCGTAAACCAGACCGCCCTTCAAGTAGCTGGCATCGTGTTTGAACTCCAGCTTATCCGGTGTGAAGTAGTAGTCGGAAAGGCCGGTAATGCTCTGAATCGTCTTGCGGTCCCAGATGCCCTGGAATTTCAGGTTGTGGATCGTCATGACTGTTTTGATTCCCCGATAGAATTCATCTGCCTGGAAACGCTCGTGCAGGTAAACCGGAACGAGACCGGTCTGCCAGTCGTGGCAGTGGATGAGGTCCGGGCGGAAGCCGATGGTCGGTAAAATGGAAAGCGCTGCTTTGCTGAAGTAAGCAAATTTTTCCAGATCCCACGGCATGCCCGCATATGGAGTGCTTCCTCCGAAATGCTCCTCGTTGTCGATAAAGTAGAATTTGATGCCTTCATATTCCATCTCGAAAATGCCGACATACTGCTGTCTCCAGTTCAGATCCATGTAGAAGTTTGTCACATACTGCATCTGATTTCTAAACTGTTCTTTGATTCCTGCGTATTTTGGAATCACCACGCGCACATCAAAATACTCTTTCGGGAAGTATTTCGGCAGAGAACCTACTACATCCGCCAGACCGCCTGTTTTGATGAACGGTACACACTCTGAAGCCACGAACAAAATATTTTTCATGAAAAGAATCCTCCTGTAATTTCATGCTGATTATCGCATCTTTGTTTTTCTGTAATTCCTTCCTTTTTGTCACGATCCTATGAAACGCGAAAGGATAATCAACGTCCTGTCTGTATTATACCGTACTTTGTCCAGAAAAAAAAGTCTAAACTTCTGTAATTTCTCCGTTTGTTCGGATTTTTTTGTTACTTTTTACTGATTTTTCAGTTCAAGACGTATTTTATCTGCAATTAATGCAATAAATTCAGAATTTGTCGGTTTACCCTTGCGGTTGTTCACGGTATAGCCGAACAGCTCGTCGATTGTGTCCATTTTGCCGCGGCTCCAGGCCACTTCAATCGCATGGCGGATGGCACGCTCGACACGACTTGACGTTGTCTGGTGGCGTTTCGCGATGGTCGGATAGAGAATCTTGGTAATGGAATTGAGCATCTCCATGTCATTAACTGACAGGATGATGGCGTCACGCAGATACTGATATCCTTTAATATGTGCAGGCACTCCAATCTCATGAATGATATTTGTCACGTCTGTTTCCAGATTTCTCACAGGTACCGGATTGTCTTCTGTCCTTTCAGGCTGCCGCCCGATCTGACGTATTCTTCTCTCGCTGGCTCTGCGCACATGTTTGATACGATTAAGCAGCATCTGATTATCGAAAGGCTTCAGGATATAATAATCTGCCCCTAAGTTAAATGCATTTTCTGTAATACGTTCCTGACCGACTGCCGAAACTACGATAAATGATGGGATCTTTTTGAGACTTTTGTCATTGGCAAATTTCTCCATTACTGCCAGTCCGTCCATTTTCGGCATAATAATATCCAGAACCACAACGTCCGGTTCCTTTTCACGTATAATATTACAGATTTCTTCTCCGTTATGCGCTTTTCCCACAAGTTCCAGATCTTTGTCTTCTTCTATTATCTGACCAAGTACTTCCACCATTTTCTCATTATCATCTGCAATTGCCACATTTAATTTTTCCATAAATTTCACTCCTCCCCCATTTTTCAATAAATCTCTTTTCTTTTTCGGTTCATCACATATTATAGAGGAATGCTTACGGAAAAATCAAGACACAGAGGGAAATTTGTCCTATTTTATGTCGACAGCTTTGGTGATTCTTTTTTCTTTATTTTCATTTTTCACAGGCATCTGATATATTTCGACAATAATCAGATTTTTGTTTCATAATCCTGATCATCCATTAAAAGAGTCTTTCTGTATTTTTCAGCATATTTTCAATAAAGATTCCATATCCGCTGGAAGCATCCTGAACAAATACATGAGTTACCGCACCAATGATTTTTCCATTCTGGATAACCGGGCTTCCGCTGAGCCCCTGTACAATCCCTCCTGTAGCTTCCAGAAGTTCTTTATCTGTCACCTTTATCACAAAACTTTTGTTGGTATCTTCATGATTCAAATCTATTTTTCTGATCTCTGCATCATATTCTTTTACCTCGCCATCTGTACTGCAGAGAATTGTGGCTGTTCCAATCTTCACTTCCTGCTTATACGCAGCCGGCATTTTCTTTAAAGTGATCGCATCATCTGCAATCCCTGTGAACTGACCATAAATTCCGTTTCTGCTGTTTGCTTCGATAGTTCCAAGAATATTTCTGTCATCATAGCAGATGTATCCTGCAAGTTCGCCGGGATTGCCTTTACTTCCTTTGTTAATCGCAAGAATCCGGGCTTTATACAAAGCTCCGTTTCTGATATTCAGAAGCTGGGCAGTGTCTATATCACTGATTCCATGGCCAAGGGCACCATAATTACCATTCTGATCTACGTAGGTAAGCGTTCCTATCCCCTGCGTGTCATCTCTTACCCAGATTCCAAGTTTATAGTCTCCTTTTTTGTCTTTTACAGGAGTTACAGATACAGGAATACTCTCTCCTTTGCGGCTTATCCCCAATGTAACTTCGCTGCCATCAAGTTCTGAGATGTCATCTATCAGTTCTCTTTTTGTAGAGATTTTTTCTCCGTTAAATGAGATAATGTAATCTCCCTGTCTGATAATATTTCTCGCAGGCTCCTCTGTCTCACCATTCCGATTCTGAATTTCACCGGTGTCAATCACCAGAACACCTTCTGTTTGCATATAAATTCCTATGGTGCTTCCGCTGACATAAATTTCCTGATCATCTGCAGGTGTCACTTTTATTTCTTTAAATGGAATATAACCCAAAAGTTTACAGGGCAGAATATAGCCTCCATCCTGCGAAACAGTAACTGCTTCTTCAAATGTAACAAATGGTGTTGACAAAACTTCTGTGACATCTTCTGTTTTTTTGCCTCTGGAAATCTGAATTTCGTCAGGTATCTTTCTGTCCAGATATCTGTAACCTGATATCAGCATCACCAACAGATCCAGCACAAGACAACAGATGACAAAAAGTCTGTATTTTCTTTTGTTCATTGTTATGCACATCCTTTCATTCTGTATTTATGAAATTCTGTAACTGTGAAATTGCCATAAAACACTTCCCATCACAGCAAATCCGAAAGGTACAAAAATAAGAGAGAACAATCCGTCACAAAGATTATCCTCTCTTAGTATGTGGTCAATTATTTTATTTAAATCTTGTATTTTTTTGTTTCTGTGCCAATTCTTTCATCTCTTTCGCATTCTCAAGAACTGCAGGTGTAATTTCTGCACCACCTAACAGTCTTGCCAGTTCGCGGATGGAATCATGTTCTTTAAGCACATGAATCTGGGTAATAGTCTCAGTTCCCTGCAGATGTTTTTCAATTTCAAAATGACTGTCTGCCATAGCTGCAATCTGCGGCAGATGCGTGATGCAGAGTACCTGATGATGCTGTCCGATCACTGCCATCTTTTCAGAGACTTTCTGTGCAGTTCTTCCACTGATACCAGTATCGATCTCATCGAAGATCAATGTCTCAATCTCATCTCTGTCTGCAAGGATTGCCTTTAATGCAAGCATGATTCGAGACAACTCACCGCCGGATACGATCTGTCCCAGTGGCTTCAGAGTTTCTCCGGGATTTGTAGAAATGAGATACTGGATATCATCGGTTCCATTATCTGTGTAGTTTTTCTTTTTCCGGAAATCAATGGCAAAATTCACATCCAGGAAATTTAAATCCTTCAATCCCTGAATAATCTTCTGCTCAAGCTGTTTACTGTATTCTTTACGGATTTCTGCTAATTCATCCGACTTTTTCTCAAGAATATTTTCCAGTTCTCTGAGACGCTCCTTTAATTCCTGTAAATTTTCTTCATATTTATGTAATTTTTCCAGTTTTTCTTCCTGAAGTTTGCGATATGTGAAAATTTCCTCAATGGTACGTCCATATTTTGCCTTCAGTCCATTGATCAGATCCAGTCTTCTCTCTGTCTCATAAAACTCTCCTTCATCAAAGGTCAGCTCGTCCAGATAAGTGGATAATTCTCTGTTAAAATCATTCAGAAGACCGTCTACAGAAGTAAGTGTCTCTGCAAGAGGTGTAAGCTCCGGATCATACTGTGTTACATGAGAGAATTCCTTTAATGCCTCTCCGACAGTCTCTCCGGCGCCTTCCTTGCTTTCATAGCCTGTGAGATTATGTACAAGCTGCAGGGAGTCAACGATGAGTTTTGCATTGCTCATTTTTCTGTATCGGGCTTCCAGTTCCTCATCCTCTCCCGGCTGCAGATTTGCTTTCTCGATTTCTTTGATCTCAAACTCCAGAAAAGCCAGCTCACGATTTCTCTGCTCCTCATTCATATTCATGGAACCAAGTTCTGTTTTGCATTTGCTGTATTCTTTATATGCCAGAGATACTTTCTCCTTTGCAGGAAGGATTTTTTCTTTTCCATATGCATCCAGGATTGCAAGCTGCTTATCCTGATACAGAAGTGACTGATGCTCGTGCTGTCCATGGATATCCAAAAGGCATGCAGCAGCGGCCTTCATCTGACCTACAGTACTTGTCTCTCCATTAATCTTGTTGATGCTTCTTCCATCCATGATTTTTCTGGACAGAAGTACCTGTCCATCTTCCGGACAGATATCCAGTGCTTTCAGTGTCTCCAGCGCTTTCTCGTTTTCTACCTGAAAAAGCAGCTCCACAAGTGCATAGGATGCATTTTCCCTTATCATATTTTTAGAAGTTTTTGCACCCAGGATCAGCTGCATAGACCCCAGAAGGATAGATTTACCTGCTCCGGTCTCACCGGTCAGGATATTCAGTCCGGGACCAAATTCCACTTCTATTTCTTCTATCAGTGCAAGATTTTTCACATGCAGATGAGCTAACATTTATTGCCTCCATAATCAAGTCATTTGTAATGTTAAAAGTTCAGGATCGTAACTGCAAAGGTATTGAGCAGTTACTCGTGGGATCACTTATTCAATCTGACAAAACTTCTCAGTTTCTCTGCTGCTCCCAGTGCCATGTCTGCAGTCTTTGCAGCACACATAATAGTGTCATCACCTGCAATACATCCCAGTATTTCCGGCCATTTCAACGCATCCAGGGCTGCTGCCACGCCCATTGCCATTCCGGAAACGGTTTTGATCACAATGATATTCTGTCCCACATCAATAGAAAGCAGGGTATCTTCCAGTACTCTTGTATATTTTTCTCCAAGACTTCCTGATTCATTATTAATAATTGCATAACGGGACTTTCCGTCCTTTCCTGCCACTTTTGTCAGCTTGAGAGCACGAATATCTCTGGATACAGTCGCCTGTGTCACCTTAAATCCTGCCTCATTAAGTCTGGAGGCCAGCTCTTCCTGTGTATCAATATCATACTGATGAATCAGTTCAATAATTTTCTCATGTCTCGCAACTTTCACCTTATTTCCTCCTGCTGATCAGCTGTCTCTCATCTTCCGGCGCAATACCTCAACAAAACTTAAATGGTTCAGCTTCAGAATCTTTGTCTTTACATCTGCCTGCCGGATCTGAATGCAGTCACCGGTGACCATGGGGATAAATGTATCTCCATCAAAAGATGCGATTCCCTTTTCACAGTCACAGTGTCTTCCTTTTCCTATCTCTACAGTGATCACATCCTGCGCAGGAAAAATAATGCTTCTTGTATTCAGCGTGTGTGGTGCTATGGGAGTCATGATCGTCATGGCGGCATTGGGCGATACAATAGGTCCTCCCGCTGACAGACTGTATCCGGTAGATCCGGTAGGTGTTGAAATAATAATTCCATCAGCATTATAAGAGTTAAGATAAACATCATTTACATAATTCTTAAACCGGACCACGCGGAGATGACCGTCTCTGCCGATCACAATGTCATTCAATGCAATATCCTGTCCGATCAGTTTTCTGCCACGGTACACCCTTCCTTCCAGCATCATGCGTTCTTCTACCTCGTAATCATCCGCCATCAGCTGATCCAGAGCACTGTACAGAGAGGTCTGATTCACTTCTGCAAGAAAACCCAGATTTCCCAGATTGATTCCAAGAAGAGGAATTTCCTTATGCACCACATCCCTTGCTGCCTGAAGAAGTGTGCCATCTCCTCCCAGAACAATAATACACTGTGTATCGTCCGGAACCTTATCAGGATCTGTATAATGAAAGGAACCCTCATGTTTCCTTTCTGCCTGCTGTACTTCACAGTTTTTGTGATGTGTTTTCAGATAATCTGCGATTTTTTCTGTGATTTCAAGTTTTTTATCCTTGTCACTGTTTGTAATAATATAAAACCTGTCCATAGTTTCTTCCTGACTCAGCCTTTTTAATCCAACTGTCCATGAGCCTCTGCCACAACAGCTTCTACAGATACCTTCAGGCTGTCGGTGACCCCGGTACCTTCCGGATGTTTTTTCAGATGAAGAAGATATTCGATATTTCCTTCCGGTCCTTTAATTGGCGAAAAAGAAAGATGACATGGCTCCATAAAAATACTCATGGCATAATCGCGCACTTTTTCGATCACTTCCTGATGAACAGCAGGATCTCTTACAACCCCCTTCTTTCCGACTTTCTCTCTCCCCGCCTCAAACTGCGGCTTGATCAGACATACGATCTCACCCTCATCTGTAAGGAGATTTCTTACAGGAAGCAGTACTTTTGTAAGAGAAATAAAGGACACATCAATTGATGAAAAATCTGCCGGTTCTCCCAAATCCTCCGGTACCACATAGCGGATATTGGTTTTCTCCATACAGACTACACGCGGATCGTTACGAAGCTTCCAATCAAGCTGTCCATATCCTACATCAATGGAATAAACTTTTACTGCCCCGTTCTGTAACATACAATCTGTAAACCCTCCGGTGGACGCACCTACATCCATACAGACCTTACTATCCAATGTGACATCAAAGTTTTTCATAGCTTTTTCAAGTTTCAGCCCACCGCGGCTTACATACGGAAGAGTGTTTCCTCTGACCTCAATCTTTACAGTCTCCGGGAACATGGTTCCCGCCTTATCTTCTTTCTGACCATCAACATATACATCGCCTGCCATGATGAATGCCTTTGCTTTCTCGCGGGATGGCGCAAGGGCGCGTTCCATCATAAGCATATCCAAACGTTTCTTCATTGCTCTCTTAATTCCTCACTATCTTCTATTGCCTGTCTGATGTCTTCCACTCCAAGTCCAATCTGGCTGCGCAGGCTTTCTACATTTCCCTGGGGTACGAAACGATCCCAGACAGCTGCCGACAACACTCTTATTTCCGGATGACAGGCTTCCATATAAGCAGACACATGCTCTCCGTATCCGCCGCTTTTCACATTCTCTTCTACTGTCACAAACAGACTGTGATCCTTTGCCAGTTCATCAAGGAGATCCACATCCAGTGGTTTCACAAATCTGGCATTTACAAAAGTAGGATCATAGCCGTCATCTTTCAGTCCTTTACAGATTTCCATGCAGGACGGGATCATACTTCCCACTCCCAGCACAGCGATTTTTTTTCCTTTGCGGATAATCTCACTTCTGCCATATTCCACAGGTGCCTGATATTCCTGAAGCCCCTGATGCGCACTGCCTCTCGGATAGCGGATTGCAATCGGTCCGTCAAAGCTTACCGCAAATGTAAGCATCTCTTCCAGTTCTCTGTCATTCTTCGGTGCCAGAACAGTCATATTCGGCATCATGGACAAATAAGACAGATCAAAGCAGCCCTGATGTGTCTCCCCGTCTGCGCCTACAAGCCCTGCCCTGTCAACAGCAAAAATCACATGAAGCTTCTGCATACATACATCATGCAGGATCTGATCTACAGCACGCTGCAGAAAAGATGAATAGATGGCAACAACAGGAACCAGGCCGCCAAGAGCCAGACCCGCCGCAAAACTCACCGCATGTTCCTCTGCGATTCCCACATCAAAAAATCTGTCCGGAAATCTCCTGGAAAATTCCACAAGGCCGGTTCCACCCGGCATGGCTGCGGTAATAGCTGTCAGTTTTTTATTTTTCTCACCAAGAGAGACCAGTGCTTTGGAAAAAACATCTGTATAACCCGGCACTGTTTTCTTCTGAAGTACCCGGCCTGTTTTAATATCAAAAGGACCTGTTCCATGAAACCTGTCCGGATGGGCACTTGCAGGTTCGTATCCTCTGCCTTTCTTTGTCAGGACATGAACAACTACCGGTCCCTCTACCCGTTTTGCTTCATTAAAGAGTTTCATCATCTGACGCATATTATGACCGTCAACAGGTCCCAGATATGTCAGCCCCATATTTTCAAACAGCATTCCCGGAATAAAAAGCTGCTTGACACTGCTTTTGGTTTTTCTCATAGTATCTACCAGAGCAGTCCCTACCTTCGGAACCTTCTTCAGTGCCTTTGTCACACCCATCTTCATTCCTGTATAAGCTTCTGCAGTTCTCAGTGCACTCAGATAAGTGGACATGCCTCCTACATTTCTGGAAATGGACATATTATTGTCATTTATGATAATAATAAAATTTGTCTTTAACTCTGCAGCATTATTTAATGCCTCATACGCCATTCCTCCGGTGAGAGCACCATCTCCGATCACAGAAACTACATGATGCTTCTGTCCCAGAATATCTCTGGCATGCACATATCCCAGTCCTGCCGAAATTGAATTGGAACTGTGTCCTGCATCATATGCATCACAGGGGCTCTCACTTCTCTTAGGAAAACCGCTTAATCCACTTTCCTGTCGCAGATTCTTAAATTCATCTTTTCTTCCGGTAAGAATCTTATGTGTATATGCCTGATGTCCTACATCCCAGATTAGTTTGTCTTCCGGAAAATCCAGCACATTATGAAGAGCCAGAGTCAGTTCCACTACTCCCAGATTTGAAGCAAGATGTCCGCCTGTCTGACTTACTGACCGGATTAAAAAGTCCCTGATCTCCGCTGCCAGAGGCTCGAAATCTTCCAATGGTATCTTATGGATATCATTGGGTTTCTTAATCTTTTCCAGAATCATTTGTATCCTTCCTTTATTTTCTGCGGTTTATTAATTTTTCAATTAACAAATACAGAAACTCGTTATTTTTATTCAGACTCTTCAGCAGATCGATTGCCTTCTCTGAGAGTTCTTCCACCTGTTCAGCAGCCTTCTCTGTTCCAAAAAGAGTCACATAAGTAACTTTATTATTCTTCTCATCACTGTGTACAGGTTTTCCCAGTTCTTCTGCAGTGCTGGTCACATCCAGAATATCATCCTGAATCTGGAAAGCCAGTCCTATATTTCCGGCAGCTTTCTCCACTGCAGATACTTCCTGCTCATTTGCTCCTGCAAGAATTGCGCCTGTCATCATGGAGGCTTCGATCAATGCTGACGTCTTATTTCTGTAAATATAGTCAAGCATCTCTTTTTCAAGGGGCTTTCCGTCATTTTCCACATCAACACTTTGTCCTCCAAGCATTCCATGAATGCCTGTTTTCTGTGAGACCACTCTCAACGCATGGATTACCCGATCCTGCTCTTTTGTCAGGGCAAATGCCTGAAACATGGTTTCGTATGCGTAATTAAGCAGCGCAACACCGCTTAACACCCCCATGGCTTCCCCATATACCTTATGTGTAGTCAGTCTGCCGCGCCTGTAATCATCATCATCAAGTGCAGGAAGATCGTCATGAATCAGGGAATGAGTATGGATCATCTCCATTCCTGCCATAAACGGTTTTACAACTTCTTCCTTACCATCAAACAGGCGATATGTCTCCCGGATCAACATTGGCCGAAGGCGCTTGCCTCCTGCCAGCATACTGTAATTCATAGCCTGAGCCATTGTTCCGGCGAATCCCGCCTCTGCAGGCAGAAAGCTTCTGATCACTTTCTCTGTTTCTTCCGTTCTCTTTGCTAATTCATCTTGAAAATTCACTAAATGTACCATCCTCATTAAGCTGCAGCATTTTCTTCTCCACTGTATCCAGCTTCCCGCTGCAAAGTTTCAAAAGTTCCATGCCCTGTCTGTACAGTATAAAAGAGTCCTCCAGCGATGTGTCTCTGTTTTCCAGTTTTTCAGCCAGCAGATCCAGTTCTGCAAGCATCTCTTCCAAAGATTTCTCCTCCTGTAACTGCTCACAGTTTTCTTTCTTCGCCATAGATTCTCTCCTCCTTCACCGTACCTGTAACATATGCTTCTATCGTACCGTCTGTCACAGATATATAAATGGTATCCCCATTTTGTACCTGTTCTACACTTGTCAATGTCTTTTTATATTTATCTGCCACATAAGAATATCCCTGATTCAGTTTCTTTAAAGGGGAAAGTCCTGCAAAACGTTCCAGATAAACAGACAATCTGTGTCTCTCATCCTGAAGTTTCCTGTTCATTCCATTTTGTACAGCATTCTCCAGATCTGCCAGACGCTGTCTCTGCTCCCGCAGCCTGTTCTCCGGACTCAGATAAGCAAATTTTGTCTGAAAATGCTCCAGTCTGCTGCGGTACAGATCCATTTTACCACTCATTGCACGATATAACCGCTGCCTGTAAATACTTACTGCTTCAATCACACTTCTGTAATCATCCACCGCAAGCTCTGCCGCAGCAGAAGGAGTAGGAGCCCGCAGATCAGCAACGAAATCAGCAATCGTAAAATCCGTTTCATGACCTACTGCGGAAATAATGGGTGTACTGCACTCAAAAATAGCTCTGGCCACGATTTCTTCATTAAACGCCCAGAGATCTTCAATAGAGCCGCCGCCTCTTCCCACAATGATCACATCCACATCTGTCTTATCAAGCATCTGTATTCCTTTTACAATACTTTCTGCCGCACCCGCCCCCTGTACAAGAGCCGGATATAAAATAATCTGTAAATAGGGATTTCTTCGATAGGAAATATTGCGGATATCCTGAACAGCCGCACCTGTCGGTGCAGTTACCACACCCAGACGTCTGATAAATCTCGGAATGGGCTGTTTGTACTCCTGTGCAAACATTCCCATATCTTCCAGTTCCTGCTTCAATGCAAGATATCTCTCATACAGAGTTCCTGCACCTTCCAGGGTAATCTCCTTTGCATACATCTGATAGCGGCCGTCGCGTTCATATACATCCACACTCCCGCCAACGATCACCTTATCGCCATTTTTCATGGCAAATGCAAGTCCCCGTCTGTGTCCGGCAAACATCACACAATTCAATGTTCCTGTCTCATCTTTCAGGGAAAAATAGATGTGTCCGCTTGTATGATATTTACAATTGGACACCTCGCCTTTTACATAAATCTTCTGCAGTAAATAATCCTGGGTAAACATATTTTTGATATAACGGTTTACCTGACCTACAGAATATGTGTTTTTCATTCTGATTTTTCTTCGCTTTCACTGTTGGCAATCTTGCCAAGGATACCGTTTACAAAGGAACCGGAAGTCTCACCGCCAAAACGTTTGGCAAGCTCTACCGCCTCATTGATAGCTACACCTGTAGGTACATCTTTGTCATATTTCAGTTCATACACTGCCAGACGCAGGGCAGTCAGGTCAACGCGGCTCATTCTCTTTGTCTTCCAGCCATTGCTTGTCTCATTTAACAGTGCATCGATCTCGTCTAATTTTTCAAGTACATGGCGGTATTTCCGGCTCATATACTCCTGATCTTTCTCTGAAAGTTCCTCCAGAGTATCAAAATAAAGTGAAAGCTGCTCACTCATCTCTTCCTCTGAATTAAATTCTGTCATGAACAGTAATTTAAAAATATGTTCTCTCTGCTCTCTTCTTCGCATAATTTTTGCTGTATAAACAGCTTTCCTTTCTAAATATCTCTTAAGTACACAAAAAAGGAAAGAGTTACTTTCCTTTTTCGTTCTCCATATCTACACTGGCAATATGAATATTAACATCTGCAACCTCAAGACCTGTCATATTCTCTATGGATGATTTTACTTTCTCCTGAACTTTCTTACTTGTCTCAAGAATGTTCTTACCATATTCGATATTCAGGTTCAGGTCTACTGTTACAACTCCTTCGAGTACAGTAACCTTAACACCTCTGGAAAGATTCTTCATTCCAAGTTTGCTTACCAGTTCGTTTGTGATATTGCCTGCCATGGAAGCAACTCCGTTTACTTCCGTAGCAGCAAGTCCGGCAATGATAGCGACCACTTCATCTGCGATCTGAACCTCACCAATGCCTCCTAAATCCTGTATTTTATATGTTATTCTTTTCTCTGCCATCTGAAAACCTCCTGAGGGATTCTTTAATCTTTGTTCATTATACCAAATCGACAGATAAATGAAAAGGGTTATTTACTGAATTCCGTTAATATTAAGCCAGGATTTCTGTCCTCTGTCATACCCACACTCCAGGAATTTACAAAGAGGAGCAGCGGATTTCCCTTAAGATCAGTAACTTTTTTCATATCAGAGGTTCCAATGATCTTATCCACTTTTACTTCTTCTTTATTTGCAATCCAGCGAATATGTTCATATGGAAGTGTTTCCAGACGGATATCTACATTATATTCATTTTCCAGACGATATTTCAGAACATCAAACTGCAGGACACCTACAACACCTACAATAATTTCTTCCATACCGGTATTAAACTCCTGAAAAATCTGAATAGCACCTTCCTGCGCGATCTGATTGATACCTTTAACAAACTGTTTTCTCTTCATAGTATCAATCTGACGGACTCTCGCAAAATGTTCCGGTGCAAATGTAGGAATACCTTCGAATGCAAACTTTTTACCGGGTGCACAGATTGTATCTCCGATGGAAAAGATACCCGGGTCAAAAACACCGATAATATCTCCGGCATATGCCTCATCTACCACATGGCGGGATTCTGCCATCATCTGCTGTGGCTGAAGCAGACGCATCTTTTTATCACCCTGCACATGATATACTTCCTGGGAAGCGTCAAATTTACCGGAACAGATTCTCATAAATGCGATTCTGTCTCTGTGTGCCTTGTTCATGTTTGCCTGGATTTTAAATACAAACGCTGAGAAATCATCATCCATGGGGTCAATTTCCCCAATATCAGACACTCTCGGAAGCGGTGATGTTGTCATCTTCAGGAAATGTTCCAGAAATGTTTCCACACCGAAGTTTGTCAGCGCAGATCCGAAGAATACAGGTGTCAGCTTACCTTTGCTTACCAGCTCCTGATCAAAATCTGCACTTGCGCCGTCCAGAAGCTCAATCTCATCCAAAAGCTGTGCTTTCTGCTCCGGATCCATAATCTCATCTGCCCGGCTGTCACTTAACGGGATTTCCTCGATCACACCTTCTTTGGTACCTTTCTGTGTATCAGAAAAGGTAAGTATTTTCTCTGTATCACGGTCATAAACACCGCGGAATTTCTTACCGGAACCGATTGGCCAGTTAATCGGGCAGGTTGCGATGCCAAGTTCTTTCTCAATCTCATCAAGAAGGTCAAATGTGTCGTTTGCATCACGATCCATCTTATTGATAAATGTAAAAATCGGGATATGGCGCATTACGCAGACCTTGAACAGTTTTCTGGTCTGTGCCTCCACACCCTTGGAACCGTCGATTACCATGACTGCAGAATCTGCTGCCATCAGTGTACGGTAAGTATCCTCCGAGAAATCCTGATGTCCCGGTGTATCCAGAATATTAATGCAGTAACCATCATAATGAAACTGCAGAACAGAGGAAGTAACGGAAATACCTCTCTCTTTTTCGATCTCCATCCAGTCTGACACTGCATGGCGGGCTGTTGCCTTACCTTTAACACTTCCGGCAAGATTGATTGCTCCGCCATACAGCAGGAATTTCTCAGTCAGTGTAGTTTTACCTGCATCCGGATGGGAAATAATGGCAAATGTTCTTCTTTTTTCTATTTCATTCGTATACTTAGACACGTTCAGCCTCCTGTTGCGCTTTCTTATAATTGTTTGCATAAAACACCGGCAACAGCCGGTATCAGTTACGTTTTCTATTTTTTTACAGCATTCCTATTCTAGTATATGCACCTCTTTTCTGTCAAGATATATGTTCGCATATTCATATCAAAATATCAGTCATAAATATCAGTTGTATCGATTGCGGTATCCTCATATGGCTGTGCTGATGTTTCGCTGTCTTCCTCATACGAAGTATCTGCTGATGTTTCATCTGTCTGTGTTGTATCTTCTGCATCTTCACTCTCCTTCAGTGGGGTGATCACAATATTTTCTGGCGCAATTCCTGTTTTCCTTTTTACAATATCTTCAATCTGTGCTCTCTGTGCATCAGAAAGTTCTGCTTCAGGGATCACAACATCCGCAGTTTCTCCGGTAAGATTTACAACTACATTCTTAAAGCCCTTCGCCTCCAGCAAAAGCTCTGCTGCCGCTTCTTTTTCTGAAAGGTCTGTCATCGAGACCATCGTATGTATTGCCTCCTGCTTCTCTTCATCATCAATTTCTTCATTATTGATAATGTCCTGCAGATCTGCCTTGTTCTGTGAGCGCACCTGTTCTCTGCTGATCTTTGCCTGTGCGGCAAATCCTGTAGAACCCGTAAACACAGCCTCCCCGGGAGTATCCGTTTCCTGACTGTCTGTAAGACTGTTATCAGTCAGACCTCCATCTGCCTGATTTTCATCCAGAAGAGCAGTTTCATCTGTAAGATCATATCCTGCATCTTCAAGGATACTGCTGCTGTCCGTACTTGCCTCCTTATCCCTGAATCCAAGATCTACATCCGCAAAGTTCAGATATCCTGCCACTGCAATCAGAATTGCCAGCGATGTAATAATGACCTGATTTTTTCCGATGACTTTTTTCACATTTATCTCCTCATTTCATTTTCATTATTCTAATTCTATGAGCATCCACCTGAAATAATGCCATGACCGCCTCCTGAATATTTTGGACCACTACAGGATTTCCTCCGCCTTCCGCAGAAATCAGAACACCGGTCACCTGTATGGTTTCTGAATTATAGAAGCTCTGCCTGTCTTTCTTCTCATCTGTCATCAGGATAACCTGTACCTTTCCCACCCCTTCCGTATTTTCAAGAAATGCTTCAAGTTTCTCTTCCAGAACACTTTTTTGCATATCTTCACTCTGCTCTCCTGCCGTATTTTTCTTTTGCTGCTTACTGGATACAGGCATCGCCGCTACTGCCAGAAGTACTCCGATGAGCAACAGGATTCCCCATTTTGCCGGATTCATTTCGGACAATCTGGATACAAATTCTGTTTTCTTTAAGTCCCCACTCTTCCACCAGCGCATCTTTAAGCTCCTTTCTCTCCTCCTGAGAAATTTCTGTCTTCAGTACAAGGTTTGCCTGCGTCTCCTCCCCTTCTATATTTACTTTCACCTTATATACTTCTATGCCTCTTTTTTCCAGAGTTTCCCGGATTTTCTGTTCCAGTTCCAGTTCGTAACCTTTTTCCAGATAGACTTTCTGAATATTCTGAAATTCCCGGAGTTCTTTCTCTCTGTTTTCTTCAGAAAAATTATTCAGAAAACTTTCCGTCAGTTCCGAACCTTTTCCAAGAATGGAAAATATCGGGGTACTCATCATAAAAATCAGCAGCAGGCCCATAAAAAAGCGTACATATTTCTCATACTTCTGGTCAGGTATCAGATTCAGAACCGCAGTGAAAAAGATATAAAATACTGCCAGATTCCGAATCCATAAATACAGCTCTTCTTTCATATGTTTCCTCCGGCAATCTTTCTGTCAGTTCATCAGGATACAGAAACTACAACTATCAGAAATGTCAGCATGCAAAGTACTTCTGCTGTCAGCAAAAGCTTTAAAAGCATTGCACATCCCTCCCCCATTGTACTCAGGGCTCCCACAACTCTTTTGTCAGAAATTGGCTGTGCAATCGCAGCCAGAAAACGATAAACCAGAGAAAGACTTCCATAATGGATAATCGGTTCTGCTCCAATCAGCAACAGAAGGATCACGATTACAGCGCCAAAACTGTTTCGCACCATCACTGCACTGGTCAGCACTAATTCTGTTACAGCGGTCACTGCATTTCCAATGCCGGGAATCGCACTCGCTGCCTTGCCAACAGCAGAACGTTTCATGGCATCCATCACCGGGCTCACCATATTCCGCACAATCTGCAGACCAACAATAGCTCCCAGAAGAGTTTTCAACCCCCAGTTTACAGCTACATCCAAAAGTTCTGCCATTTTTGTAAGCATCTCCTCTTTTGACAAATAATTAACCATTTTCAGAAGCAAACTCAGGTTTACAGCAGGCAGAAACAGATTTGCAAGAAGCCACTGAACCGCCCAGATCATCAGCAAAATTCCTTCATAAAATGCAGCAGCCGTTGATGATCCGGTTGATGCAGCCACTGTCATAAAATAAGCCGGAGAAAGAACTTTCATGAAATCCGTCAGTCCAAGAAGCCAGTTTGTAAGCGTACTTCCAAGCCTTGAAAAATTCTCCATAAGCATTGTAAACAGCGCAAGATAGACAATATAAAAGCTGATACTGCCAGCCTGTCCGTTTCCGAAAACATCAGCAAACTCCGCTAGCACCGCTGCAATAAAAATCACAAGTAAAAGTTTCAGTATTAATCCTTTTTCATTCTCTATATCCGAAAAAAAGAGACTGTACAAAAAGCTCCGTACAGTCTCTTTTGAAACAGGCTCCTCCCCGTTTATGATATTCATCAGTGCTTCCCTGACAGAAAAAACATGGTCATCCATGATCTCATCCAACATTTTCTGCACATCATCAATCTGTATCTCTTCCATTAGATTCTCCTGCAGGATCTGTACTGAAGAATCTTCTTTCTGCTCTGTCTGCGCAGCGGCATATACGGATACTATATGATTCTGAAAGAATGTAAGATATGACACTCTTCCCACCAAAAGTATACATGCCAGTATACACCAGTAACCTTTCCACAGATCTGCCTGTTCCCTGATACTTCTCTCTTTATCCTGCCTCATATCATAAACTCCGAAATCGTATCCAGAATTGCCAGCAGTACCGGCATACTCAGAACCATCACAGACAGTTTACAGAACAGGTCGATCTGTGTTCCGATCATCTGATATCCGGCATCTTTGCAGATTGCAGATGAAAACTGTCCGATATATGTAATCCCGATAATCTTAACCAGAACTGTGAGATAACTGCTGTCTATGGGGAAGCTTTCTCTCAGCCTGTTCATGGTTTCAAACAGATAAGAAACTTTTCCTGCTGCAAGACCAAGAATCAGAAAACCCGTCATCATGGTCACAAGTGCAGCAAATTCCGGTCTGGTTTCTTTTAGAATAAAACCAAGCATCATTCCGCAGATACCCATGATTGAAACTTTCACAATATCCATGCCATTCAAACCTCTTTCTGTTCTGTCAACTGCCATAACAGTTGATTTGAAATCACAGCACAAACAACTGCTGAATACTTTCAAACAGTTCATAAATATATGGAACAATCCAGAACAGCACCATCAGAAGCCCCGCCAGGCTTACCAGAAATGCCTGTTCATCCCTTCCACTGTGTTTTAGGATCTGGCAGAGAACAGAAACCAGAATCCCTACTGCAGCGATTTTAAAAATAAGACTTACCTCCACAGTCTCTCCTTTCCGGCTTCTGCTGCCAGATATAGCAAAACAGTAATCTACACAGTAAAGAAACAGATTATAAATACATACTCACCAAAAAAACACAGCCACAAATATTCCGCCCAGTATTCCCATACTGCGGTATAATTTTCTTTTTTCACAAAAATCTTTCCTGAGTTCCCTGATCGCATATTCTGTTTCCTTTTCCATCAGATCCATCTGTTTTAGCTGCATATCCAGTCCAAGATAACCAAGCTGATCTCCCAGTGAATAAAATCTGTCTCTCTCTTCCTGCGAAAGACAATCCAGATCCAGACACTTTCCGGCCGATTCTCTGAAGATTGTCCCAAAGGAATCCCCTGTTTTTTCTTTCATTTTCTGTGCCGTAAGTATAAAAAATTCTCTGTACTTCCCTTCCAGTTTCCCGGAAGCACCTGTAAAGGCATCGTACAGAGATTTATTTCCATAACGTATTTCTCCTCTTAGGAGGATGATCATCCGTAAGATCATTTCCATCATCTTTTTGCGTCTGCCAAGTTCATTGCTCATGGCAAAACCGCAACCGACACCGGAAATTACAATTACACACAATCCTACTGTTCTAAGCATACTTTTCCATTTTCATCTAATACAGCTTTCAGACATCCTGCCTGATCATTTTTGTCCAGGATAATATAACGTTCAAATACTTTCTCGCCCATAAGCTTATAAAAGAATGGCTGATCCAGAACATCCTCCAGACAGCTTCCATGTGCAGTCGCAATCAGCTTACATCCACAATGGATCACTGAGTCAACTGCCTTGAAATCCTCTTCACAGCCTAACTCGTCCACTGCAACCACATCCGGTGACATGGAACGGACCAGCATCTGCATACCTTCTGATTTCGGACAGCAGTCCAGCACATCTGTACGCATTCCCAGATCATTCTGAGGAATTCCCTGATAACAGCCTGCCAGCTCACTTCTCTCGTCCACCACACCTATTGTCAGACCCTGGGTATTGGCCCATCCATTACTGAGCTGCCTGATAATATCTCTGAGCAGCGTAGTCTTTCCACACCTTGGCGGTGAAATGATCAATGTATTTGCAACCCATTTCTCTGTACGGATATAAGGCATCACCTTATCCGCACATCCCTGAATCTCATGTGCCAGACGGACATTGATGCAGGAAATATATTTCATTCCCATGATCCTGCCCCGATCCAACACTACCTTTCCGGTCACACCTACTCTGTGACCACCCTGAACACTGATAAATCCCTGTCTGATCTCATCCTCATAAGCATACAGGGAATACTGGCATATGTAGGCCATGCTCTCCTGTATATCCTCGGCCAGCACTCTCAGAGCGCCCCTTTCTTCTTTTCCAATCTCTCCGGCTTCATTTAAAAACCATTCTTCGCCAAAGCGGCGCAAAATCAGCGGTTGACCGCTGCGCAGGCGAATTTCCTGAATTTTCCCCCATTCCTTATGAAAAGCCGAAAGGCTTCGGCGCAATCTTGACGAAAAAATATGCTCCAAAAGACCACCACCTGAAACTAATATATGTACATGCTTTGAAAACATTCCGATGAACCTGGAAAAGCTTTTTGTAAACGGAAACATAAAAAAAACTGCGGTATACTTTCTTCAAGCACACCGCAGGTTTGGTTTTTTTCATGTTTATCTTTCTTCCGGTACAATAATCGCAGCAACAATATAAACGAGTAATCCTGTTCCTGTAAAGCCGAGAAGCAGGCACAAAAGCCGGATAATTGTCGGGTCCACATCTAAATAATCACCAATGCCTCCGCAAACACCGCAAAGGACACGATTGTCTCTGGAACGATATAATCTTTTCATCATCTTTCACCTCATTTGTTTTTAATCTGAATACTGATTTTTCCTGCGTCGCAACCGAGCGCCCAATCGGCGGCCCCGTT
>OHGZ01000428.1_pt1 | contig 31556 bp, 35 predicted proteins | sample 1567851 | NCBI WGS metagenome assembly OHGZ01 (sample SAMEA3879563, study PRJEB24766) | human gut metagenome | biome: human-associated habitat; feature: feces | place: USA | collected 1985/1987 | reverse complement strand
GCACGGTTTTTAACGAGAACAGCCAGCTTCTCTGAACTTTCCGAAAACCATTGAAAACACTGGACAAACCGGCTTTTTCGGTTTTACAGGTGATAGTAGTCAAATCGTAGTCATGCAACTGCCCGTGGCAGAAGAACTGTTTCAGGAGTGAATCACATGATGCGCAGCTTCTACAAAGCATGAAAAGGGATCTGCGTACAGCTGTAGAGGATAGCCGTCTGGCTTCTCATCTGTATGCGAGGCGGTCGCTATTTGACAAAAAGGGCTGTATTCGATACAATAAACGTAAAAAAGAACGCGCAGGAAAAAGGAGGTCGACCGATGAACTTATGGCACGATATCAGCCCAGAGCGGATGCAGCCGGAGGATTTTCTGGCGGTGATTGAAATTGAAAAGGGCTCCAAGAACAAATATGAGCTGGACAAGCAGACCGGTGCGCTGCGGCTGGACCGGATCCTCTACACCTCGACGCACTACCCGGCCAATTACGGCTTTATCCCGCGCACCTATGCCGATGACGGCGATCCGCTGGACGTGCTGGTTTTGTGCAGCGAGCCAATTCGCCCGATGAGCTTGGTGCGGGTCTATCCGGTCGGATATTTTACCATGCGCGACAACGGTGCGATGGACGACAAAATTCTCGCGATCCCGTTTGGCGATCCGATGTTCAATGGATATTCTGCCCTGTCCGATCTGCCGGCACATATCTCCAATGAGATCAGCCATTTTTTCAGCGTCTACAAGCATCTGGAGCCGGATACCAACGCGGAGGTCGACAGCGTCCACGGAAGAGAGGAGGCCGTCGCGGTGATCCGGGAGGCCTTTGCGGCCTACCGGCGAAAATTCAATCAATAGATTAAGAAAAAGGTTCCTGAATCTTAGGATAGCAGGAACCTTTTTTCTGGATTTGTCTTGCCAGAATCGCGGTTGTATGGTAAGCTCGAATTGTAAAAGAGGTGAAACAGAAGCGCAGAAAAGGAGGCGGTATCATGTTTTGTCCAAAGTGCGGAAAAGAACTCCGGGAATATGAGCGCAGCTGCCCGTATTGCGGCGCTGCCGCAGCCCATGGACGTGGAAACCGGCATAGAATCAAGCCTATGGAGCTGATTGCCATCGCAGCCGGTGTGCTGGCGCTGCTCCTGGCCTGCACGGTACTTGTGTATCAGATTGCACAGCGGAAGAAAGACGCTCAGATGAGGACACTGACGGTGGACAGGCGGGAAGCAGCGGCAGTGGTTCCGGTGGAGCCGTTAACGCGGCAGCAGTTTCTCAGGTTCACGGCCGCTGACGCGCAGACGGCTGCAGCTGTGCCGGACTACAGTGTATCCGGGGACTTGCATGAGATCACAAATCTGGAATGGATGGAGTGGAACGGGCTTTCCGACACGGCCAAAGCCATCCTTGCGCAGAATTTGTTTGTGGTCGAGCCGGATTTTTATTCCGAGTTTTTCGGCCGCTATGAATGGAACCGCTATCTGCAGATCCCGAATTTTGTAACGGTAGATTCCATGATGCACACCTATCATCTGTATTTCAGCCTGCTTCTGAACCGGACGGAAAAGCAGCAGCTGGCCGCGCAGCTGCAAACGCTGAGCAAAGACATGCTGCGCGCATCTGCCGCACAGCTGGACGCACTGACCGGAACAGCGTGGGAGAATGCGGCAAAGCGCAGCACAGCGTATTTCGCGGTGGGTGCTGCGCTCCAGGATCCGAAGATTCAGGTACCGGAGCAGGTGAAGGATGTTGCTGCGCAGGAGTTGTCTGCCATTTATGCAGCAGAGGGTATTGCCCCGTGTGCTGTAACGGAAGATCTTCTGGATTATTCCCAGTTCAAGCCGCGCGGCTACTATGAAGGCGACGAGACGCTGGAGGCGTATTTCCGCGCGATGATGTGGTACGGGCAGATCAATTTCACGCAGAAGAAGGAGGATATGAACCGCACGGCGCTGCTGATCACACTGGCGCTGCACGACACAGCGTCGGACAGCTGGGAAAAGCTCTACACTGTGACCTCATTCTTTGCGGGTGTCAGCGACGATCTTGGCTATTATGAGTATCTGCCGGCAATCGAGGCTGCCTACGGTACCATTCCAGACACGGAACTGCTGCGCTCGGATGAGACTGCCTATCAACACTATACTGAACAGATCAGGGCGCTGGCCGCGCCGCAGATCAACTCCATCCCAGTGGTCGACCCGGAGGGAACCGTCGATCTGGCGGAGGCAGGAAAGGGCTTCCGCTTCATGGGGCAGCGCTTTACGCTGGATGCCGCCGTGATGCAGCAGCTGGTGTTCAACAAGGTCAGGGAAAACGCACAGGGAGAACGGCGGATGCTGCCGGATGTGTTGGATATGCCGGCGGCGCTCGGCTCTGAGACGGCGCTGTCCATTCTGACGCAGCAGGGCGATACGGCTTACGCACACTACCCGGAGCAGATGCAGATGCTCCGAAAAGCAGTAAAGGAAGCGCCGGAGGAGCTGTGGTCGGCGAGCCTTTACGCGGGATGGCTGTACACGCTCAATCCTCTTCTGGTGGAAAAGGGTGCCGGATACCCGTCGTTCATGACGACGGAGCAGTGGAAAAAGAAGGCGCTGGAAACCTACGCGGGCAGCTTTACGGAACTCAAGCACGACACGGTACTCTATGCCAAGCAGGTGATGGCGGAGATGGGCGGCGGCCCTCCGGAGGAGCTGGATGACCGCGGCTATGTGGAACCGGAGACGGAGGTCTATCGCCGGTTCGCGGAACTGGCAGAGCAGACGGCAGACGGGCTTCAGACATATGGAATTCTGGATCCTGCCGACCGCGAAAATCTGACACGCCTCGCTTCGCTCGCGCGGAGTCTTGAGACGATCAGCCGGAAGGAGCTGCGGAATGAGCGGCTGTCGGATGAGGAATATGACCTCATCCGGGAATACGGCGGCACGCTGGAGCATTTCTGGATCGAAGCCGTCAAAGACCGGACAGATGCGGAGTATCTCGACGCACGGGAGATCCCGGCGTCCCTGGTGACGGATCTTGCCACAGACCCGAACGGAATGGTTTTGCAGGCCGCGAACGGCCGTCCGGCGCAGATCTATGTGATCGTACCGGTGGACGGGACGCTCCGCATCGCCTCCGGCGTCGTCTATAACTTCTATCAGTTCCGTCAGCCGCTGTCGGCGCGTCTGACGGATAGTGAATGGCGGCAGATGATTGGCGAATGGATGTCGCCGGACGGGCACTTCCATCAGGATGAAACGCCGGAGAAGCCGTGGTGGACGCAAAGCTATTGGGTGCAGGGGTGAGAAAATGGCTCCTGCTTCCAGTGCTGGCGGCTGTCTGCGGCGCAGGCCTGCTCCTCTGGCGGCTGGGCTGTTTTCTGCCGCGCTGGATCGTCTGGCAGGAGGCAGATTGTTTCTGTACGGCGGAGGAAGGCCCGGAGCAGCTCAGTCTGCACAGAAAAACGCTTCGTGCAGTCTCTGACGGAAGTGAGATCTGGCGCTCAGCGGCAGGACAGAAGGTGCAGAGCCTGCTCTGGTGCGATATCGACCATGACGGAGCGCCGGAGCTGCTGCTCCTCGTCTGGCGATGGGGGCGGTTCGGAAAAAGTCGGCCGTTCTGGAAAAACGGACCGGACTGGGGCTGGTCGCAGCATATAGATATTTACGACTGGACGGGAAAGAACTTTCGCCCGGCCTGGATGGCTTCGGATATCGGTCTGGATGCCGCCGCGTGGCAGTTTGACGCACAGCAGCGGCTTGTTATCACGGAATGGAGCGGACGGGAAAGCGCATGGGACTGGATCAGCTGGGGGCTTGTCAGAATTGCATAACGGCATTGGTGCAGAACAGGAGGAATGAACGATGGGAAGAGTCATGATTCAGAACTACACATGCAAGAACCCGATCACGATGATCGGGTTTGAAGCAGGGATCTGCTGGGGGGCGGACACCGCGGATGAAAAGAAGAACTATCGCAGAGGGCTGGACTGCCTGGAGAGCGGGCACGGAAGAACGTTTGAGTTTCCGGATGTCTATCTGACGCTGGAGGGATATTCAGCAAGGGTGATCCGGGAGTGGTACACGCACATCGGCGGCCAGCCGACGCGGCTGCAGGCCAGCACGCGCTATATCAACTATGAGCATGGCTTTGACTATGTGACGCCGGCCAGCATTGCGGAGCGTTCGGCCGCAAAGGCGGTCTACGATGAACTGATGGCGGAAATTCAGAAGCATCTTGCCCGGCTGGACGAGCTCGGCGTCCCGCGCGAGGATTCCGCGATGGGGCTGCCGCTCGGCATGGAGACGAGGATCGTCTGCAAGCACAACCTGCGGAATCTCATGGATATGTCGCGCCAGAGGATGTGCAGCCGTGCATATCACGAATACCGCGCACTGTTCAGCGACCTATGTCGGGAGCTGAGCGGTTACTCGGAGGAGTGGGACTACACAGTCAGCCATTACTTCATGCCGAAGTGCAGAGCCATCGGTTTTTGCCCGGAGAAGCATTCCTGCGGCAGAATGCCGCCCAGAGAATAGAGCGGAAATACCACACGGGAGAGAATCTGATTGCGATTCTCTCCCGTGCGGTATCCGCAGCTTATGACTCCGACGCAAACTCTGCTTGACAAATTGGAGCTTCTATTACAGGACACAGATTTCATCCGTAATCTCCTGTACTGTCTGATTGCCTGTTTCAATCTCTATGGTGTCAAGTGCCTGATACGTATGGATTCTTGCCACGCTTATTCCCCGTCAAATATCGCTTTTTGCGTTTCTGCGATTTTGTTAAAGTCTTCTCAGACGCTTATTCTTCGCCGGCCAGCAGCTTGTCCAGTGGGATTTTTTCCGGGTATTTTCCTTCGGTCAGAATCTCGTATAAATATCTGTTATCCAGAATCATATCATCCCGGATATCCTGTCAAAGCGGCATCGGTGTCCGGGCAATCAGAATGACCGCCAGAATCGCACCCACAAATGCCGCAGCCCCTATGACAGCCAACAACTTTTTGCTGAGTTTCTTCTTTGCTGCCTTGCCAATCAGCGCAGCGCAAGCCATGCAGACAGCCGCAGCCAAAAGTGCAATGCCCAGCGTCTCCCATAGCCACGAGAGTTCATATAGGATTCTCATGCGATCATCATCTCCTGTTCGTTAAACTGGAATTTGTCTATTCGTTTGTTTCTCTATAAACTGTCATTCCGAGTATTTTGATTTCGAACCCGTCAATATATGGTTTTACACCATCTACTTCTGGTGAAAGTTGGTGTATTTTTGTAACTTCATACACTAATGCTTTATACCTTACACTTCCACCGTCTTTTAAGTTCATACGAACAGGGGTTAATAGGATTACTAAAACAACTATAATTGCAATTACCACAAAGAATTTCTTTCTCATACAATCACACTCCTTTGCCAAATTCCGATTTGTCTGCCCCTCAAAGTCCAAGTCCATCAACCCATGCCGCAAGCTCCTGATGCCCGACGCTGCTCTTGAAGACCTTGCCGTCCATCAGCTTTGCTCCTTTGTAGCTCGGCATAGGGCGTCCAATGCTTTCGAAGGGGACGCGAGGTCGTGATCTTCATCGGAATTTCTCAATAGTGGACATTCAGCTTTCTTTTCAATTATAGGGGACAGCGGCGGAAAAAGCAATCACGGAGACACTGAAATATTTCAACATGATTGCTTGTGAACGGGCAGCGTGATCAAACTCACGCTGCCCGTTTCCGTTTTTCAAACAGGGGAGAGTAAGAGCGAAGACCGGGCACATGCCGTTTAGCGAGCAGGAGGAATCAGATTCTGCCCCTGAAACCAGAGAATCATGCTCTGAAGCGTTTCTCTGAGCGGGCGGGCGTGGAAGCCGAGCGCGCCCACTGCTTTTGCGTTTGAAAAATGCCCGTTAGAGCGAAGCACGGCGATGGAATAAGGTGTGAAAAAGGGCCGCTCGCCCCGGAGCTGGCCAATCTTCTCAAAAATGGGCGCAGCGCAGCTTGCCAGTGCGGCGGGCGCGCAGAGCCTTGGCACTTTCCGGCCAAGCAGGGAAGCCGTCAGGGCAAGCAAGTCCTGAATGCTCGCGTAGTGGCCGGAAAGAATGTAGCATTCCCCAGCCTTTCCGCGTTCCGTGCAGGCGAGAACACCGGCCGCGACATCCCGCACGTCAACGAAATCGTAGCCGCCTTTGACGCCGAGCGGCAGCCGGCCACGGCAGAAGGAAAGCAGCATCCGGGTCATATTTCCGCGCGCCAGATCGCCGGGGCCGAGGATGCCGGAGGGCAGGACGACACTGGCGTTCAGACCGCTTTGCGCCGCCTCCAGAACCAGAGCGGTTGCCATGGCCTTGCTTTTTCCGTAATCGCCGAGGATCTCGTCCGGCGCGAATCGGTCCGGTTCCGTGATCGTTTCCGGTGCGGGCTTCTCCGGGATCGCATGGACGGAGCTGACGTAGACCAGCCGGCTTGCGCCGAATTCCCGGCACAGGTCGACGATGTTCTGCGTGCCCTGCACGTTGACGGCATACAGAGCCTCATCCGGCTTTGAGGCAATGGATATGAGACCGGCACAGTGCAGTACGCAGAAATCATCGCCTCCTGCGGCAAAAAAGTCGCGCAGGGACTCCTTGTCCGTGAGATCGCCATAAAAGACGGCTACATGCTTCGGCAGAGTATAGATGAGCGGGTCACGGTCCTTGACGAGCGCAAGAACACGGCAGCCGTGTGCCAGAAGAAGCTGAACCACGGCGCTTCCGAGAAAGCCGGTGGCACCGGTGATCAGGTAATTTTGATACATCACACATCCTCCTTTGGTAATCCTACAGATGTTGATTATCTTTCATAATTATAATATAATATAAACAGCCGGAAACACCATAGACAGTTTGACGAAAGCTGAAAGAACGGCAACATATCCCGCCAAACTGTCGGCTTAATTTGTAAACTTTTTGTGGAGGCGCAATGAAGACGGATGCGAGAGTGAAATACACCAAGATGGTGCTGAAAAAAGCGCTGCTGGAGTTGATGCAGCACAAGCCGGTCAATAAGATCACGGTCAAGGAGATCTGCGAACGGGCAGAACTGAACCGCGCGACCTTTTACGCCCATTATTCCGACTGCTTTGACCTGCTGGAGAGCATCGAGGAGGAACTGTTTGGGCAGTTCGAACGATCCATGCAGAGCTATACACGCTCGTTTGATATTGCGGGGCTTGTGGGGGGGCTTTACCGGATCGTTCAGGAAAACGAGGCGGTCTGCCGTGTCTTGCTGTTCGGGCGTCGCAGCACGGAGCTGATTCACCGGATGATCGCATATGCGCACGATCTGAGCATTTCCGCGTGGCGAAAGACCCTGAAAAATGCGTCCGCAGACGAGCTGGAAATGCTCTATCTCTGCCTGTCGAACGGACTTCTGAGCGTCGTGTTGGACGGGTATGACCGGTTTGACCAGCAGAGCGTGATCCGGTTCGTCGAGCAGATGTACCGGCAGGCGATTGCGCCGTTCATGTAGGGTGTATCTGAAAACTCCCAACGCACCCGGACAGCGGGCCTTTTTGCGGTGCGCCGCGTCATTTTTCCTTGAAATACGTCAGTATTCCTGCGAAAAAATGTCTTGCGCAACGCAAAAATCCCTCGCTGCCGGTCACATCATGAGTTTTCAGATACACCCTAAAGAAAAACAGGAGGACGGATCCATTGATGCAAATTCAGGGACTTCAAAAGCTGACGCTGCTGGATTATCCAGGGCGGACGGCCTGTACGGTGTTTTTGTCCGGCTGCAATTTTCGCTGCCCGTTCTGCCATAACGCGCCGCTGCTCACCGCAGCGGACGAAAACGGCATGGACGAAGACGAGCTGCTGGCGTTTTTGAAAAAACGGCGGGGGCTGCTGGATGGCGTCGCCGTCACCGGCGGTGAGCCGCTGCTGCGTCCAGACCTGCCGCAGCTGCTGGAAAAAATCAAGGCGCTGGGCTATGCGATCAAGCTGGACACGAACGGCGCGTTTCCGGAGCAGCTGAAGGCAGTCGTGTGCGCGGGGCTGGCAGATTACGTTGCCATGGATATCAAAAACAGTCCGGCGCGCTACGCGGAAACGGCTGGTGTTCCGGGGCTTGCCCTGACGCCCATTTTCAGGAGTGTTTCGTTTTTGCTGCGCGGCACGGTTGATTATGAGTTCCGGACGACCGCAGTTGCGGAGCTGCATGATGACGCGTCATTTGTACAGCTGGGAGACTGGCTCATGGGTGCGAAGCGGTACTATATCCAGCGCTTCCAGCCGCGCGATACGGTCCTGCGGGCAGGCCTCAGCGCTCCATCTGAAATGCAGCTGCATTGCTGGGCGGAGCTGGTACGGCCCAAGATACCCACTGTGGAGATCCGAGGGATATAAAAAACAATATATTGTTATCCATATTATGAATAAACACAATATATTGTGCAAAACTATTGACAAACCACAAGCTTTCAGGTTAGAATGGGATGCAGCGCAAGGCGCGGCATCCCATTTTGTTTCATACGATGGCACACAGAGAACAGGAGGACCAGCTATGTACCGGGTAACAAAAAGAGACGGAAGCATCACAGAATTTCACATTGCCAAGATCGGCAATGCCATCACAAGAGCCTTTGAGGCCGTTGGCCGGCAGCAGCATCCGAGCGTGATCGAGCTGCTGGCTCTGCGTGTCACGGCGGAGTTTGAGCCGAAGATCCGGAATGAGCTGATCTCAGTCGAAGATATTCAGGACTGCGTCGAGCGCGTTCTGAGCGAAGCGGGCTATTCGGATGTGGCAAAGGCCTACATTCTCTACCGCAAGCAGCGGGAAAAGCTGCGCAACGTCGGAAGCACCCTGCTCAATTATAAGGAGCTGGTAGACAATTATCTCCGGATCAACGACTGGCGCGTGAAGGAGAATTCCACGGTCACGTATTCCGTCGGCGGCCTGATCCTGTCCAACTCCGGCGCGATCACGGCGAATTACTGGCTGAGCGAAATTTACGACGCGGAGATCGCACAGGCGCATCGGAATGCAGAGCTGCACCTGCACGACCTCAGTATGCTCACCGGCTACTGTGCTGGATGGAGCCTCAGGCAGCTCATTCAGGAGGGGCTTGGCGGCGTGCCGGGGAAAATCAGCTCCGCTCCCGCCTCCCATCTGTCCACGCTCTGCAACCAGATGGTGAACTTCCTCGGCATTATGCAGAACGAGTGGGCAGGCGCGCAGGCATTTTCCTCGTTTGACACCTATCTCGCGCCCTTCGTCCGCGTGGATAAACTGACGCAGCGTGAGGTCAAGCAGTGCGTGCAGTCGTTCGTCTACGGCGTCAATACGCCGTCGCGATGGGGTACGCAGGCGCCGTTTTCCAACATCACGCTCGACTGGACGGTGCCGAAGGATATGGCAAACCTTCCTGCCATCGTCGGCGGGCAGGAGCAGCCGTTCACCTACGGCGAGTGCCAGAAGGAAATGGATATGGTCAACCGGGCGTTCATCGAGCTGATGATCGAGGGCGACGCAAACGGGCGCGGCTTCCAGTACCCCATCCCGACCTACTCCATCACCAAGGATTTTGACTGGGGCGAGACGGAAAACAACAAGCTCCTGTTCGAGATGACGGCCAAATACGGCACGCCGTATTTCTCCAACTATATCAACTCTGACATGGAGCCAAACGACGTGCGCTCGATGTGCTGCCGCCTGCGGCTTGATCTGCGGGAGCTGCGCAAAAAATCCGGCGGCTTCTTCGGCTCCGGCGAGTCGACCGGTTCGGTCGGCGTTGTGACGATCAACCTGCCGAGGATCGCGTATCTTGCCGAAGGCGAGGCGGATTTCTACAGGAGGCTCGACAGGCTGATGGACATCGCCGCGCGTTCGCTCAAGACGAAGCGCATGGTCATCACGAAGCTGATGGAGGGTGGGCTCTACCCCTATACCAGACGCTATCTCGGCACGTTTGAGAATCATTTTTCGACGATCGGTCTTGTCGGCATGAATGAGGCGGGGCTGAACGCGAAATGGCTCCGGAAAGATCTGACCCACCCGGAGACGCAGGCGTTTGCCAAAGACGTACTGAACCATATGCGGCAGCGGCTGAGCGACTATCAGGAGCAGTACGGAGATCTCTACAATCTGGAGGCTACTCCGGCAGAATCTACAGCCTACCGCCTTGCAAAGCACGACAAAATGCTCTACCCTGATATCATCACGGCGAATGAAAACGGCACGCCGTATTACACGAACTCCAGCCATCTGCCGGTCGGGTACACAGAGGATATCTTCTCTGCGCTCGACGTACAGGATGAACTGCAGACGCTCTATACCTCCGGCACGGTATTCCATGCCTTCCTCGGAGAAAAGCTGCCGGACTGGAAGGCGGCGGCAAGCCTCGTTCGGAAAATCGCAGAAAATTACCGCCTGCCGTATTACACGCTGTCGCCGACCTACTCCGTCTGTAGGAACCACGGCTATCTTGCAGGAGAGCAGCCGGTCTGCCCCTTCTGCGGCGAGAAAGCAGAGATCTACAGCCGCATCACCGGCTATTACCGCCCCGTGCAGAACTGGAACGACGGCAAGGCGCAGGAATTTAAGGATCGCAGGACATACGACATCGGCGCGTCGAAGCTGACGCACTGCGGCGTAAAGGAGCAGGCGCAGACGCCGGAGCCGCCGGCGGAGCAGCCGTGCGAAGCGGTCGAACTGTTTGCAACAAAGACCTGCCCGAACTGCAAGCAGGCAGAGCAGCTGCTGGATGCGGCAGACATCCGCTATACGGTGCGGTTTGCAGAGGAAAACCGCGACACCGTCCGCGCCCTTGGCATCCGGCAGGCACCGACGCTGGTATCCGGCGGGCAGAAGTGGACCGGCGTGAGCGATGTGCGGGAGTTTATTGCCGCAAAGGAGAACGCAAATGTATGAGATTTTGATCGTTGGCGGCGGCCCGGCCGGTCTGACGGCGGCAATTTATGCCGCCCGTGCCGGTAAGCATGTGGCTGTTCTGGAGAGAGGATCGACCGGCGGGCAGATCATATCCGCACCGCTGGTGGAAAACTATCCGGGCATTCCTTCGGTTTCCGGCACAGAACTTGCCCGGCAGATGACCGAACAGGCGTGCACATTCGGCGCGGAGATCGTTTATACAGAGGCGGTGGGGCTTGAGAAAACACCGGCGGGCTTCCGGGTCCTCTGCACAGACGGCGTCCGGGAGGCAAAAGCGGTCATCCTTGCGACTGGTGCGGCGCACCGGTCACTGGGGCTTGCGGCGGAAGATGCGCTTACCGGCTGCGGCGTATCCTACTGCGCTGTCTGCGACGGCACGTTTTATGAGGGACTGGACGTTGCGGTCGTGGGCGGCGGAGATACGGCAGTTCAGGATGCACTGCTCCTGGCAAACACCTGCCGCAGCGTCACGCTGATTCACCGGCGTGACGCCTTCCGCGCAAGCCCTCATCTGGTTAGCTGTGCGGAGCGGCAGGAGAATATCCGGATCCTTCGGAACTATACGGTACAGAAGCTTCTTCGGCTTGGAGATGTCCTGCAAGGTGTAGAGCTTCTGAATCTCAAAACCGGGGAGCCGGAGCGGCTGGATATGGACGGTCTGTTCATCGCAGTCGGTCAGACCCCGCAGAGTGCTCCTTTTCAGGAAGCCGTTGCGGTAGAGAACGGGTATTATCTGGCGGGCGAGGATACAAAAACAAGCCTGCCTGGCGTCTTTGCAGCCGGAGACGGACGCAAAAAGCAGGTGCGTCAGCTCACAACCGCTGTTTCGGATGGTGCAGCAGCCGCGCTTGCGGCGTGCCGCTATCTGGAGGAGCAGGGACAGTCGGAATGATGCAGCACACCGCAAAAAGGCCCGAACCATACTTCCAGACCTGCCGCGGCTCAGCCAGCGGGTCTGGAAGTCTTTTATGGGCGGTTTCTTGACAAGAACGGCGTTTGCTGGTAAAGTGGAAATATAAATAAGACAAAGACCTAATTATAAATTTGGGAAGAGGAGGATGCAGACGATGAAGAAGAGAATCATTCGCGGATGTTTGCGGATCGCAATTCTGGCGGTCGCGGGCGGTGTGCTTGGATGGCTGAGCAGCATCCTGTTCGGGGAACGTGCGCTCATTACAGAGCTCCCCGTTGTGGTGACCCTGGGCGCGAGCATTGGCATTTTGTCCGGTGTTGTGTTGTTCCCGGAGAAAGCGTAGCTGCAGGCTGCAGAGCCCCAGGGAGCAGAAGATAGGAAGCAGACAGAAGAGCTGGCGCGAAACGCCGGGAAAGGAGCGGGATATGGCAATCAAGGCAATTACAACAGACAGTTTCCGGGATGATGTGTTGAAAACGAGAAAGCCGGTTCTGGTGAAGTTCTGGGCACCGTGGTGCGGGTATTGCCGCGCACTCGCACCGGCGCTGGAGTCAATTGAAAAGCAGTATGAGAATCTGCTTTCCGTTGGGCGTATCAATTTTGATACGGAAACAGCTGTGGCGCGCAGATATAACATTCATAAGCTGCCGACTCTGCTGCTGTTTATCAACGGAGCCGTGGCTGGATTCCTGATCGCTCCTTCTTCTGAGAAGGAGATCGACGCATTTTTAAAGAAAATGCTCGGACTGAATGTAGGAGGTCTGTATGGCAAATATGTATGATATTGTGATCATCGGCGGCGGCCCCGGCGGGTATTCGGCTGCATTATATGCCGCGAGAGCAGGGTTGCATGTGGCTGTGATCGAGAAGCGGGCCATTGGCGGGCAGGCAATCCGAAGTGAAAATATTGAGAACTATCCGGGCTTTGATGCCGGGATCAACGGGCTGAGCCTGAGCGAAAAAATGCAGCGCGGCGCGGAGCGGTTCGGTGCAGAAATGGTGACAGATGAGGTACGCCGTGTACAGCTGATGCAGACGGTCAAGGTGGTTGAAGCGGCGAAGCAGACCTATCAGGCACCCACCGTCGTTCTGGCGACCGGTGCGCCGCCCAGAAAGCTCGGTGTGGAAGGCGAGGAGGAGATGCTGGGGCGCGGTGTTCACTATTATGCCGCTTGCCGCTCTATGATGTACAGGCGAAAAACAGTTGCGGTGATCGGAGATGGGGAGCAGGCTGCCGAGGCGGCGATGCTCCTTTCCCGTATCGCCAAGCGGGTCTGTCTGGTACATGGGGGCGAGCATATGGAGATCAGTCCGGCCTATGCGGGCAAGCTGAAAATGATGCGAAACATTGAACGCTATGCAGGAAGCGAGGTTCGGGCATTTTTACATGCAAACTGGGTCACCTGTATCCGTATTCGGGAACAGCGGAGCAGTGAACTCTGGAATCTGCCATGCGACGGTGCCTTTATCTGTCTCGGCGGCGTACCGGAAACAAACCTGCTTCATGGACAGATCGCGCTGGATAAACAGGGTTACATTCTCGCCAATGAAACGACCATAACCAATCTTCCGGGTGTTTTCGCGGCTGGTGACGTTCGGACGAAGCTGCTCCGGGGCATTCTGACTGCCGCAGCAGATGGCGCGGCGGCTGCACAGCAGGCGGAGCGGTATATTGTAGAAAACATCTGATCTGAAAAGCAGGGAACAGAATTTGATCTGCTGCACGGAAAGTTCCTGATGGTCACAGACGGTCAGCGCATTGAGAAAAAGGGGCGTGCGCGAAAGAAGGAAGTCTTTGCGCAGCTTGTAGAGGCGGCACAGCGGCTTGTCGCGGTTGCGATGGCCTGCAAGGAACAGTCCAACCAGCGGCTGCGGCGGTTCACGTCAGAGATCGAGCTTCTGATCGATACCTGGAAGGACTGAGAAAGACCGGCAGGCGCAAAACCATGCAGCTGCCGGTCTCTCTGAAAGAAGCAAACTTTACTTTTTGACGGCGTCTCCATTCGCTTCCGCGTCCGCGATGCGGCGGTACATATCCTGCATCTGCTGGTCAATTTCGGCAATCTTTTCCGCACAGGCAAACATTTCTTCATCGATGCCCGCCGGGAGCTTTGCCCGGTCCGCCTTGTAGTGGATGTCATGCTCCAGACTGGCCCAGAAATCCATTGCGATCGTGCGGATCTGGATCTCGGCGACGACGTGCTCCGTCCGGTCAGAAAGATACACGGGAACACGGACATCCAGATGCAGCGAACGGTAGCCGTTATAGTTCGGCGTTTTGATATAATCCTGCCGCTTGACGATCTCCAGATCCTCCTGCCGCTCCAGCATCCCGGCAACCCGGTATACATCGTCAATATAATTGCAGACAACGCGGACGCCTGCAATGTCGTTGATATCCCGCGCCGCAGCTTCAAGCGTAACCGGAGATCCCTTTCTCTGGAGCTTGGCGGCGATGCTTTCCGAGGATTTGACCCGGCTTTCAATATGATGGATGGGGTTTCGTGCATACAGCGTATTGAATTCACTGTTCAAAATCTCAAGCTTCAGCACAAGCTGTTTTACAGCGGACTCGTACAGATTCCGCATGACAAAGTAGCGGTGCGGGCTTTCATGAAACGGGAGAGACGAAGAGGCTGTCATATCGGCGTAACCATCCTTTGTGTCAGAATCAGCTTCCCGGCAAAATGAAACTGCAATCCGGTAAGCGCACTGCCATTTCAACACAAAAAGAAACATGTGACGTAAAAACTTTGTGTTGAGAATGACAGCCGGGGCAGAGCCGTCCGTGTTGCCAAAAAGTCAAAAGGGGGCCGCCCCTGTACGGGCACAGGGGCGGCGGAGGAAGGAGCACAGCAGGCATAGGGGAACCTGCCATAGGACAGGGATGACATACAGCAGATACTGACAGGGTAGTATCCGCCCGCAGTATCTTGTGCATTGGGAAAACCAGAAGATCAAAGCTATGAGATCGGAGGAGAAGGGATGTTCCCGCTGTCTCCAAGGGTGTTGCATTCGTGGTTCCCCTGTATCTATATTATACAGGAGAAAGCAGGCTTTGGCAAGACTTATTTGATATAAAGTCTTAATATTATTTCTGGTAGAGACGAAAAAGTGGCAACGCAGGACAGAGAGTTCCCATGTAAACAACAAATATGGAAAGAACAGGATTGGAGGCGGATTATGAAAAGACGGATCATTACAACCGTAGCCGTTTGTGTATTTCTGGCGCTTGTGCTGGCGGTGCGGCTCTCTGACAGAGAAAAAATCGACAACAGCATTCCATCCAAAGAAACCGTGGCCGCGTATATTCTGGAAAAGGGTGAGCAGTACGCAGCGGAGCAGCTGCGGGCACAGGACAGAGACAGTCTCCGCCGCAGCTGGGGAGAGCCGGACGCCACGCCGTCCGGGATCTGGGCGGATGTGTGGGACCTTGATGCGGACACAACGATTCTTGTATTCTATGATGCAGAAAATGATGACAAGGTAGAGCGTGTTGTGATTGGGCAAAAGGGAGGATCGTAAATAAGCGGGTTCATTTTTGTAGAAAACCGCGTAAATTGATAATGATTTATTATGGTAAACATAAACGAGGAGGACGAACAATGACAAAACAAATGCTCTCCATCTGTCTTGCGTTTGTGCTGCTGCTCGGCACACTTGCCGGGTGCAGCAAAAACAAGACGAAGACAGACAATTCAAGCCAGAATACACAGCAGGAGACGATACCGGAGCTGGCGTCTCAATACGCCTATCAACCGCAGTATTTTGATCTGCCGGAACCGATCCAGTGGATCAGCCGGAGTTGCGTTTCGGGCAGTACACTTTATTTTACTGCCAGTATTCTCAGCGGACAGGATACCTACATTGACGAAGACGGCAATGAGGTTTCTTATGACACCTATTCCGAGGGCCTTTTCCGGTTTGACCCTGACAGCGGAGAATGCGTACAGATCGTCAACTACGTTGACAAGCCTGATGTGGAAGATCTGGACGACGGTACACAGATTTTCCGCAGCAGCAACAGCAGCACCGAGATCCATGCCCTCGCGGCCGGCACAGACGGCACGCTCTGGATCTATCGCCGGACAGACCTTTACACGGATGACGGCGAGATGGGGCCCTCCCTTTCGGAGCTCATCCAGCTGGATGCGCATGGCACGCTGCTTCGCACCATCATCCCCGCAAACGAGGAAGATCCGAACAGCACAGGGGACTGGGGCTATTCGCACCTTGACACCCTGCTCTCCGATGATAAGGGCTATGTCTATACCTACGATTATCAGACAGTCAATGTTTACGGGCCGGATGGCAGCTTCGTTTTCAGCAAATCCGCTGACGAGCTTTCCGGCCATCTCTGCCAGCTCTCTGCCGGTGAAGTCGGCGCACTGACTACTTACAATGACGGGAAGATGGCCTTCAAACAGCTTGACCCTGAAACGAAGAACTGGGGAAAGGAAACACCGGTCTCTTCCCGCGCATGGGGCCTGCAGCCGGGCAATGATGTCTACCGGTATTTCTTTATAGACGGCAGTAATATCTTCGGCGAACGCAAGGACACCGGCGAGGTGGAAAAGGTCGTCGACTGGCTGGCATGTGATGTGGACAGCAATACCATCCGTTACAATCGCCTCGACTTCCTGGCTGACGGTCGCATTGCCACTGTGACCCTTGGGCACAGCTATGACGGAACGCGGGAGCGGCAGCGGATCCTGGTGCTGAACCGCATGGATGCTGCCGATGTGCAGCAGAAAACAGAGCTGACGCTGGCCTGCTTCAGCCTTGATTATAACCTCCGCAGCCAGATCGTCAAGTTCAACCAGACCAGCACCGACTGCCGCATCGTGGTCAGGGATTATGCGGAGTATGCAGACGGCGAGGATTACTATGCCGGTCTTACCGTGTTCAACACCGAAGTTCTCGCCGGCAAGATACCGGATCTGATCGTTGGCAATATGATGCTGCCGATCCGGCAGTATGCCGCTAGGGGCATGTTGGAGAACCTCTGGCCGTATCTTGACGCCGACCCCGGCTATTCGCGCGACAAACTCATGACCCGCCCGGTCGAGGCCGCGCAGGTGGATGGAAAGCTCTATCAGCTGCCCATCAATTTTGGCATCACCACGGCAGTCGGCCTCGGCAGGATCGTCGGTGATTACACGACATGGACGCTGGCTGACGTCAAGAACGCGCTCAGCAAGCTGCCCGAAGGCGCGATGGTATTCAACCAGTATTACACCCAGTCGGAGATGCTCATGTATTGCGTCGCCATGAACGCGAAGGACTTCATGGACTGGCAGAATGGCACCTGCAATTTCGATTCTGACGAGTTCCGCGCCCTTCTGGAGTTCGTCAAGCCGCTCCCGGCAGAGTTCAACTGGCAGAGCGACGGAGAATATGAAAGCGACTTTACCCGCATGAAAAGCGGCAAACAGTTGCTGTATCCTATGAACCTCAACGACTTTGACAACATCTACTATACCTTTGCCGCGCTCGATCACGATATCCGGTTTGTCGGTTTCCCGCGGGAAGATGGCTCCAGCGGCAGCGCCTTTACTGCCAGCGTAACGCTCTGCATCACCACGGCCTGCAAGGATAAGGCAGACGCCTGGGCGTTTATCCGTTCGACGCTCTCTGAGGAATACCAGAAAAACCTCTGGAATTTCCCGATCCTGAGGTCTGCCTTTGACGCCATGGCCGGGAAAGCCATGACGCAGGAATATCAGACCGACGCCAACGGCAGCCAGGTGCTTGACGAGAACGGTGATCCGATCCCCATTTCCTCCGGCGGCATGAGCTATGGCGACGAGCCAATGATCGAGCTCTATGCTGTCACGCAGGAGCAGTACGACACCGTCATGGAGCTGATCGAGTCTACGACCAACTTTTTAGACTACGACCAGAGCGTCCTGAGCATCATTACCGAGGAAGCCGCAGGCTATCTTGCCGGTGACAGAAGCGTCGAGGAAGCCAGCCGTCTCATCCAGAGCCGCGTAAGCCTCTATATTCAGGAGCAGAAGTGATGACCTGATAAGATTTCCCGCGCAGGCCGGTGTAGCCTGCGCGGGAGTTTGAACCGCAGAAAAGAACAGAAAGATGCCATGGCGGCGATCACTCATAAGCTGCGTTTGGTTCCGGCAGAGACGCCCACGCAGAAGTTCCTTTTACCAGCCCCAGCAGGGCTTCCACCGTCTTCATAAAGCAGGCAGCGTCCGCATCTGTCTGTGTATAAGCTGCCGCAGTCATATCGCCGCAGATCAGGTACTGCTCCGCATTCTTTGTGACACGGATCTCATACCAGCAATTTGGCATCACCGCGACCAACGTATCATCTGTTGTCAGCTCCTGCGAGATCATTGGCCGCCGAATATCCAGGAATCCATCCTCGCAAACAAGCGCATACAGCTCCTGCAAAAACGCTGTATCCGGTCGAAACTCCACAGAGGCGGTCCCCTCGGTGACAAGATCTCTTTGCAGCAGACCCTCCTGCGTGTCCATGATACTCTTTCGGTCGGTATCATACCACCATGTGAACCGGACTGCAAAATCCTCCGGCATGTTTTCCTGTACGACAGTCAACGGCGCATCCCTGCCGGAGTCCTCCGGCGTTTTCTGCATGGCTGCCGATGTGCAGCCGCTCAGCAGGGCCAAAAGCAGCAGCCCTGATACGATCCTCTTCATAACCAGACCCTCCTTTCTTGTTATCTATCAATATAGACGATAAAAAAGAAGAGCGGTTGCACTGTGCCGGGAAATAGAGCTGCTCCGGCAAGCTTTTGTATAGAGACATGGAAAGAAAAGAACCTATGTTGGCACCAAGGTTAGGCGCCAACATAGGCTCTTCGTTTGCAGGGGATTGGAATCAGGAAAGAAGACGAAAACCATCCCGGTATTTTATAGAATGCTTCAGATCCCGCCCATACAGGCAGCGCATCGGAGGTTCGCACACAATTTATTGCACCGGCAGATCCACCGCGATGGTGGTGCCCTTCTCCGAGCTTTTCTCCACCCAAATATAGCCGCCATGGAGATTGGCGATCTCCCACGCCAAAGAAAGCCCCAAACCAGCGCCGCCGTACTCCCGGCTGCGGGACTTGTCCACGCGGAAGAATGGCTGGAAGATGCTCTGCTGATACTCCTCCGGGATGCCGCAGCCGGTGTCGGAGACACGGATCCGGAGCTTTTCCGGCTCCTGTGTGACGCAGACCCGCACCGAGCCGCCTGGGCGATTGTATTTGACGGCGTTTTCCGTCAGGTTGAAGAGCAGCCGGTAGATCAGCGCGTCGCTGCCGGTCATGACGCCGTCGCCATCTGCCGTCAGCGTGATGCCGCGTTTATCTGTCAACGGCGCGAGGTCTGTGAAGATCTCCTCGACCATGGGCGCAAGCTGAATCCGTTCGTTCCGCGCCACCTGCTGCAGGCTGCTCAGTTCCAGCAGTGTTTTTGTCATCTGGGTCAGCCGCTCCGTCTGCTCCCGCAGCAAAGAAAGAAATGCTGCTGTTTCCGGCAGTACGTCGGGGTGCTCTGCGGAGAACAGTTCCAGCTGCGCCTGCATCAGCGCAAGCGGCGTGCGCAGCTCGTGGGCGGCGTTGCCAGTGAACTGCCGCTGGGCAGCAAAGGCGTTGTTCAGCCGTTCAAGCATCTGATTGAAGGAATGGCTGAACTGGCGGAACTCCGGCAATACGTCCTCGTTGATCTTCATGTCTGCCAGGTTGCTCATCTGCACCTGCTCGACCTGCGAGGCAAAGCTGCGCAGAGGCTTGAGGGCGTGTCCGCTGACAAAATAGGCGAGGATGCCGCTGAGCAGCGTTACCGCCGCCGTGATGTACCAGTTGGTGGTGCGGAAGCGCCCTTGCGCCCCATCGACAATGATTGTCAAATCCTCGTCAGGTGCTACGAGTTGCGGGTCAAAGCTCACTTCGCCTTCACCATCGATAAGAACAGTGCCACCCTGAATAGTGTTCGCAATCGTGTCCATATAGTACATGCCGGAGGAACAGAGCAGCAGATTCATGGAAATACAGGTAACTCCGATGAGCAGGACGCTCATCAGCGTGATGCGCCACTGCAAAGAAAGGTGCTTCATGCTTCCTCGCCTCCCATCAGATAGCCTTCGCCGATGCGGTTGCGGATGGGGTCATAGCCCAGTGCGGCACGCAGTTTTTTGCGCAGAGCGGAGATATGTACCCGGATGGAGTTGCTGAAGCTGTCCACGCTGTTGTCCCAGACATGATCCATCAGCTCCTCCTGACTCACCGGTCGCCCCTGATGTAACATTAAATATTCCAATATCCCCGTTTCCTTGCGGGTCAGCGTCAGGGCCTGAGCATTGACGGAAGCGGTGCGGGAGCGCGTGTCGAAGGCTAAATCCCCGCAGGTCAGCAGCACGTCCTGCTGCGTGAACTGCCGCAGGGTCAGGCTGCGGATACGGGCCTCCAGCTCAGCCAGATGAAAGGGCTTTGCAAGATAGTCGTTGGCGCCTGCGTCCAGTCCCTCCACCTTGTCCTCTACCTCGCTGCGGGCGGAGAGAATCAGGACTCTCGTCTCCCGGTCTGTCTGCCGCAGGGTGCGCAGCACCGTCATGCCGTCCTTGCCCGGCAGGTTCAGATCCAGAAGCACCAGATCGTAGCGCTCCACGCCAAGAAGCTCCAGCGCCTTCTCCCCGTCGTAGCAGCAGTCTACACTGTATGCCAAACGCCGCAGGCTGCGGACGATGGTCTCGCACAGAGCGCGTTCGTCTTCAATAACCAAAAAATGCATGAAAGCCCTCCTTTATAAGCTTCATTCATTCGATTGTCTTCAGTATAGCAGAAACAAATAAAGTTTGTGTTAAGTTTCTGTTCTTAACAGGGACTTTAACTCTCCCGTGCTATGATGAAAGCACAAAACGGAAAGGGTGATGAAACTTGAGTCACGGAAAGAAGACGGCGGCGCAGATCACGCTTCTGCTCGCCGGAGCCGCCATGCTGTGCTTTGGCGTATGGCGGGGCGAGGCGGCGACGGTGCTGAGCAAAGCAATCAAATTATGTCTGGAGTGTGTGGGCATTGGGTAAAAAGTTTTCAGGCGTTTCACAGACCATGTCCCGCTTCCGGGGCTGGATCCAGGCGGGAGCGACGCTGCTGACCAACCTGCATCTGCCGAACTTTCTCAAGGGCGGACTGTATCAGGGCGCGGGGAAGACCGTCTGCGTGCCGGGGCTCAACTGCTACTCCTGCCCGGCGGCGTCCGGGGCCTGCCCCATCGGGGCGTTTCAGGCAGTGGTGGGCTCGTCTAAGTTTAGCTTCTCCTATTATATCACAGGCTTTCTCATTTTGCTGGGCGTTCTGCTGGGGCGTCTCATCTGCGGCTTTCTCTGTCCATTCGGCTGGTTTCAGGAGTTGCTGCACAAGCTTCCCACCAAGAAACTCTCCACAAGAAAGCTCAAGCCACTGACCTACCTGAAATATGCCGTTTTGCTGGTGATGGTATTCCTGCTGCCGGCGTTCCTTGTGAACGATGTGGGCATGGGAGATCCATTCTTCTGCAAATACCTCTGCCCACAGGGCGTGCTGGAGGGGGCTATCCCGCTGTCCCTTGCCAATTCCGGCATCCGGGCGGCACTGGGCAGCCTGTTTACATGGAAATTCGGCATCCTGCTGGCGGTGATCGTACTGAGCGTGCTGTTCTACCGCCCCTTCTGCAAGTGGCTGTGCCCGCTGGGCGCGTTCTACGCGCTTTTTAACAAGGTCTCGCTGTTCCAGATGAAGGTGGACAAGAACAAGTGCGTCTCCTGCGGGAAATGCGCAAAAGCCTGCAAGATGGACGTGGACGTGACGAAGACGCCAAACCATCCCGAATGCATCCGCTGCGGGATGTGCATCCGCGCCTGTCCCACAAACGCCGTGTGCTTCCGCTGCGGCTTTGGCAACGGGAAAGAAAATACAACAAAAATCAATACGGAGGAATCAAAATGAAGTTTAAAAAGTTTACTGCGCTGCTGCTGGCGGCCCTGCTGGTGCTGTCTTTGGCGGCCTGCGGCACAAAGGACAACGACAAAATGGCAGATATGAGCGGAGACAGCTCTGCCATGACCGGCGAGCCCAAAAATGCCGAGGAGGCGCTCACCCTGCACAAGGAGCTGCTGGAGCGGGAAAACGCGCGCCTGTCGGAAAATGCCGAGCTCTGGGAGAAGGTGTTCATGGCGGCCGATAAGGGCATGGCCATGATCGAGGACGGCAAGAACTACGGCGATTTCCTGCTGGATACCATCGAGGGCGCCAAAGAGCAGTTCACCGACAAGGAGTATGAGTGGCTGAAGGAGTCAGCCACGGAGATCAGCAATATTGAAAACAAGCTGACCGAGCTGGAAGAGAAGTATCCCGAGATCATGCAGAAATCCATGGACGGCGATATGAGTATGCCCGCGGGCGACGATATGAGTATGCCGTCCGATCAGAGCGGCGCGGGCAAGATGGACGATCAGAACGGCGCGGACAAGATGGCCGATCAGGGCAGTATGCAGAAATTCCCCGCCTTTGAGGGCAAAGATCTGGATGGCAACACGGTGAAGAGCGACGAGCTGTTCTCCGGCAACGCTGTCACGGTCGTGAATTTCTGGTTCACCACCTGCAACCCCTGCGTGGGCGAGCTTGCCGAGCTGGACGCGCTGAACAAAGAGCTTGCGGAGAAGGGCGGCGCGCTCATCGGCGTCAATACGTTTACGCTTGACGGCGACGAAACGGCAATCTCGGAGGCGAAGGATGTGCTGGCCAAGAAGGGCGCGACCTATCAGAACGTGTATTTCGCTTCCGACGGCGAGGCCGGAAAATTCACAACCAACATCTTCGCCTATCCCACCACCTATGTGGTGGACCGCAGCGGCAACATCGTGGGTGACCCCATCGTAGGCGCCATCACGGAAAAGAAGCAGGCGGAGACGCTGCAGAAACTCATTGACCAGACCCTTGCCGCCGACATGGGCTGACAAACGGTTTCGTCAGCGGTTTCGCAAAAGATGTTTTCTGATCATATAAACAGCGCACCCGGACACGAAGGCCGGGTGCGCTGCCCGTCTGAAGGATCATCGGAAGGTGGAAAGACCATAGCTGTTCGCCAGTGCGTCAATTCGCTGCCCGGCTTTGCACATCCGGCACTCGCCGGTTGGATAGGTTTCATAGCCCGGAATATCGGCAGGCGTGAACAGACTTAATACCGGGATGCCGTCCAGTTCTGGGATCGCGCTGAAAACCGCCGCAATGCCCTGCGTTTTGCCGCCATAATATTGGATACAATCAAGGGCGCGCCGCGCAGTTTTTCCGGAATTGACTGTCGAGATCAATAGAAGCATGTTTCTGCCATGGATCATGGAAACCAGATTTTCACGGAACAGAAGCTGACCGTTGGAGTCATATTCCGGTGTGACGACACAGATGCTCTTGTTATTGTTGACAGAGAACAAAATTTTCTGCGTCAGCTGTCGGGCCAGGAACGCGCCGATGACCTCGCTGCCATCCATGCAGATGATGGTGTCGATCGACTTTTCGTAGATGTAATGGTTTGCGAGCGCAAGCGCAGTGTCGTGCGCCAGACTGTATTCGTGCTTCAGCCGTGTGATGTCAAGGTAATGACTGTTATGGGAATGCCGGGTTGCAAAATGACCATGGAATGCAATGAGTTCGAGATTAGGATTCTCTCTGGAACGGATGGCTTGTGTACTCATAGACAATACCTCCTTGCATATTCACGTCGGAATGGCGGCGGGTGCAGGCGGGGCAAAGCTGTTTTCATATGGGTTTCCTGCGGTGGTTATATTATAATAGATACTAAGTCCTGATAGCAAGCGATTTATAAAAAAACAGTAGTGTTGCTCCGCCTGATCATGGTTCCTGCTCCTTTGCAGCAGCCTCGGCGGCAGCCTTTTTTGCTTTAGGAATAGTCCTCGGCGTAGGCAAAATCAGTGGCCGCAGGGGTCATGGACGCGTTTTTGCCAGCAGCACAGCTGGATAAAAAAATCAGAACCAGCAGGGCGGCAAGCAGAATTACAAGTTGGCGATCCTTTTTCATAGTGTAATCTCCTTTCGTTTGTCGCTCTGTTTATAGTCGGGAAAACAGAGGCTCCGCTGCAGGATTTGTTCCGGAACTTCGGTTTCTCTCCTCTATTTTAAGTATATCTGATTCAGTTTCGTTTGACAAGAGGGGAAAACGATAGGAAAGCTGCTGCCAAAAACCGCAATTACTGGAATGTTGACAGCCGATATATTTTGCGGTACAATTCATATATCTGCTCATGGATAAGGGCGGAAAGTCCGGATTTTTCATGGCAGACGATGAAATTGAATGATATGAGGGCAGGCGGAAGCAAGATGCAGTACCGAAACACACGGCAGCGTAAAATTGTTCTGGAAGCGGTACAGGAACACCATGACCATCCGAGCGCAGACCAGATCTATCTGGAGATCCGTGCAAAAGACCCGAGAATCAGCCGCGGAACGGTTTATCGGAATCTGAATATCCTTTCTGAGGAGGGGCAGATCACGCATGTAAAGGTCCCCGGAGCGGATCGGTATGACTGCAGGACAGACTTTCACTATCACCTGATCTGCACGGGCTGCGGCGCAGTCTGTGATGCCCCGTTTTCATACGACCCAACGCCGGACAAAACGATCGCAGCGGAATCCGGGTATCGGATCACGCGGCACAGATTGATCTTTGAGGGCGTCTGCCCGGCGTGTCAAAAGGCTGAGCGTGAGAAATAAGCGCTGCACAGAAACTTGGAACGTGCAGGATTTGAGCGGGATCCGCTCAAATCCTGCACGTTTTTGTTGAGGTATGCGGAGCAGCACTAAATTAAACTGAGACTTCATATTATTAGCATTGCGAATCTGCCAATTTTCCTGTATAATATAAAAACAGAAAACACAGCATGACAAGAAAAATATTTGTTGAAAGGAGGCGCGGCATATGATTTTGGGGATTTTGCGTGAGACGAAGAAGGGTGAAAACCGAGTGATCTGTACGCCGAAAGAGGTGGAGACCATCACGAGCGCAGGACACACCGTTTATGCACAGCGCGGCTGCGGAGAACGAGCCGGTTTTTCGGATGAAGCGTATGAATCTGCGGGGGCGCTTCTGACAGACTCTGTGCAGGAGCTGTTCAAGGTCTGCGATATGGTCGCCAAGGTCAAGGAGTTTACGCCGGAGGAATGGCCGCTGATCCGGACAGGCCAGCTGCTTCTCGGCTGCCTGCATCCGGCGGCAAATCCGGAGGAGGTCGACGCGCTGATGAAAAGCGGCTGCATTGCATTTACGGCGGAGGATTCCCATCGATATGGCTCCCCGAACTGTGAGGCAGCAGGGAAGCAGGGGGCGCTGTTCGGGCTGGAATCGCTGCTGACCATCCACGGCGGAAAGGGAAAATATGTCGGCGGCTTTGCGGGGGAGCCGGGCATCCATGCGCTGATTCTCGGAAGCGGAAAAGTCGGCAGAGGCGCTCTGCAGGTCTTACAGGCGCTCGGCGCCAACTGTACGGTCATGGCCAGAAATATGCACAGGCTCCGTGCGCTCTCAGCACAGTATAATGGCCGCGTCCGCGTTAGGCGCTGCTCACGGGCGCATATTGCGGAAGAATTGCCGAAAATGGATATCGTCCTCAACTGTGTCAAATGGCAGAAGGAGAACAAAGAGTTCCTCATCACCCGAAACATGCTTTCCCTCATGGAAAAGGGCTCGGTGATCGTGGATATTTCCAACGACGAGCCGGGCGCGATCGAGACCAGCCGCGCGACCACGCATGAAGATCCGCGGTACATTGTAGACGGCATTGTGCATTACTGTGTTGCAAATATTCCGGGCGCGGTTGCACACTCTGCGTCTGTTGCCTACGCAGCGCAGATGCTGCCGCTGATCCTGCACCTGCTGAATGACGGCGAGGAGGAGACCTGCATCCGCGACGGCTATTACCGGCGGGCGCTGACGATCTACCGGGGGCTTCTGACACATGAGGAAACGAGCGCCATACAGGGAAAACCCTGGGTTCGCCCGGAAGAGGCGCTCGGGATCTCCGGCTTCCGCCTCGACCCTGCACCGCTGGCGTCGGATACGCACTCGACCCATTTTTATTCCTGGGCAGAAGACGGCGGAGCCCAAACTGAACACAGTTCATAAGGATGACACAAAGATCTATACCGAGCAAAACGTACAGGCTGAATAAACAAAACGAGCAGCGGCGCAAAACAACGCCGCTGCTCCGGCGCGTATTAGGGCTGCCTCCGGCTTTTGAAATGGGACATATCAAATTACGAATAGACGGTCCGCAAAAGAAGAATGAACGGTTTGATAAGAATTTATCGATAAGTATTGACCGGTATCCGGTGGATATGCTATGATTCTTTTGGATTAAAAAATGCTATTTATATCAAAAAATAGAATAAAAAGATCAGAAAAGCAGAAGGAGTGAGCCAGCCTTGAGCAGATTGGATATCAAAACCGCAAGCAAGGCCCAGACGGTCGTCGACCGCCTCTACAAGGACATGGAACGCAGGATCGCGTCCAGCCCCCCGGGCCTGTGTCCGATCGATATGTCGCTGACATTTTTGCAGCTGTGCCACGCGCAGTCGTGCGGCAAATGCGTGCCCTGCCGCATTGGACTCGGCCAGCTTGCCGCGCTGATGGGGCAGGTGCTCGACGGAACGGGCACCATGCTGACCATCGACACCATCGAAAAAACGGCGCGGGCCATCGTCGCCTCTGCTGACTGCGCCATCGGACGCGACGCAGCGCAGCTGGTCCTGAGCGGCTTTGAGGGCTTCCGGGACGACTATGTGAACCATGTAAAGCACCACAGATGCCTTGCATCGCTCCAGAATCCCGTACCCTGCGTGTCGCTCTGTCCCGCCGGCGTGGATGTGCCGGGCTATGTCGCTCTGGTGCGCGAAGGGCGCTATGCAGATGCGGTGCGCCTGATCCGCAAAGATAATCCCATGCCGACAGCCTGCGCGTATATCTGCGAGCATCCGTGCGAGGCGCGCTGCCGCCGCAATATGGTCGACGCGCCCATCAACATCCGGGGCCTCAAGCGCTATGCAGTCGACCACGCAGGGGATGTTCCGAATCCTGCCTGTGAGAAGTCGACCGGTAAGCGCGTCGCCATCATCGGCGGCGGCCCGAGCGGCCTTTCCTGCGCGTATTATCTGCGCCTCATGGGCCACAGCGTCACGATTTTTGAAGAAAAGAAGCGACTTGGCGGCATGCTCCGCTACGGCATTCCCGCCTACCGCTTCCCACGTGAAAAGCTTGACGCGGAGATCGAGTCCATTTTGTCCACCGGCGTTGAGGTGCATACCGGCGTGACGATCGGAAAGGACATTTCCTTTGAGCAGCTCCACAAGGACTACGACTGCCTGTATGTTGCCATCGGCGCACATACCGATAAGAAGACCGGCATCCCGGGCGAGGACAGCAAGAACGTCATGTCCGCCGTCGAGATGCTGCGTGCTATCGGTGATGATGTGATGCCGGACTTCACCGGCAAGCATGTCGTGGTCATCGGCGGCGGCAACGTGGCGATGGACGTGACAAGAAGCTCCGTGCGTCTGGGCGCTGCCAGCGTCACCTGCGTCTATCGCCGCAGAATTGCGGACATGACTGCGCTTCCCGACGAGGTGCAGGGCGCAATTGCCGAGGGTGCGGAGATCCGCGAGCTTTCTGCGCCGGTGCGCATCGAGGCAAACGAAGCGGGCGAGGCTGCCGCCCTCTGGGTGCAGCCGCAGATCATCGGCCTTGCCGACAAGTCCGGCAGACCCCGCCCGGACGCGGCAGACCAGCCCGAAGAACGCATTCCGGCTGACATCATCGTCGTCGCCATCGGGCAGGGCGTGGAGATCGCGGGCTTTGAGCAGGCCGGTATCCCCATCAAAAGGGGAACGTTTATGGCCGAAAGCTCCAGCCAGATCGACAACATGGAAAACGTCTTTGCCGGCGGCGACTGCGTGACCGGCCCTGCTACCGCCATCCGTGCAATTGCGGCGGGCAAGGTCGCGGCAGCCAACATCGATGAACAGCTCGGCTTCCACCATGAAATTCGCACCGATGTGGAAATTCCAGCGCCGCATCTGGATGTCTGTCCTGCGCGCGGGCGCGTCAACACCAAAGAGCGCGAGGCAGCCCAGCGCAAATGCGATTTTGAAGACATCGAATGCGGCATGACGCATGAGGAAGCCTGCGCGGAAAGCGGCCGCTGCCTGCGCTGCGACCACTTCGGCTACGGCATCTTCAAGGGAGGGAGGATCGAACGATGGTAAGCTTGATCATTAACGGCAAACCCGTCTGCGTGCCGGAGGGGACCAGCATTCTGGAAGCGGCACGCGCGGCCAATATTGACATTCCAACGCTCTGCTATCTCAAGGACCTCAACGAGATCGGCGCCTGCCGCATCTGCATGGTCGAGGTCGAGGGACAGGATACGCTTGTTGCCGCGTGCGACAATGAGGTTCACGAGGGTATGGTCGTCCACACGAATTCTCAGAAGGTGCGCATGACGCGGCGCGTGAATCTCCAGCTTCTTCTCAGCCAGCACGAGGTAAACTGCGTCAAGTGTACGCGCAGCGGCAACTGCAAGCTGCAGAAGCTCGCCAACGACTATAATCTGCTCGGCGCGCCTTATCAGAAAAAGCTGCGCCCGGCCTCCGTCGATTATTCCGCGCCCATTTTGCGCTTTGAAAACCGCTGCGTCAAGTGCATGCGCTGCGTGCAGGTGTGCGATAAGGTGCAGGGCGTGCATATCTGGGATCTGGTCGGCACCGGCTCCCGGACGACCGTCGGCACGGCAAAGGCGGACAGCCTTTCCCAGTCCCTCTGCACCTATTGCGGACAGTGTGTGACCCACTGTCCTGTCGGCGCATTGGAGGAGCGCGACGATACCGACCACGTCTACCGTATGCTCGCCGATCCCACCCTCACGACCGTCGTACAGGTTGCACCTGCCGTCCGCGCGGCGTGGACAGAGTATTTTTCCCTCTCATCCGGGCAGGCCGCGCCGGGCGTTCTGGCCTCCGCGCTGCGGGAGCTGGGCTTTGATTATGTATTTGACACCAATTTCAGCGCCGACCTCACCATCATGGAAGAGGGCAGCGAGTTCATCGAGCGCATTACGCATAAGGATGCATATTCCTGGCCGATGTTTACCTCCTGCTGTCCCGGCTGGGTGCGGTTCGTGAAGGGGCAGTTCCCGCAGTTCGCGAAGAATCTGTCCACAGCCAAATCGCCGCAGCAGATGTTCGGTGCGGTGGCTAAGAGCTATTTTGCCGAAAAAATCGGCAGCGATCCCAAAAATCTCCGTGTCATCTCTGTCATGCCGTGCACGTCCAAAAAGGCAGAGGCGGCGCTTCCCACGATGAAGGATGCCTGCGGCGACGCGGATGTCGACGTGGTCATCACCACGCGCGAGCTCGTGCGGATGCTCCGCTGCTCGATGATCGACCCGGCGGCCCTAGATGAGAGCAGCTTCGATTCGCCGCTCGGCTCCGGTACGGGCGCGGCGGTGATCTTCGGCGCGACCGGCGGCGTCATGGACGCGGCGCTTCGCAGCGCGTACTATCTTGCGACCGGTGAAAATCCGGACCCCGATGCCTTTACTGCTGTGCGCGGTATGCAGGGCTGGAAGGAAGCGAGTTTCGACGTTCCCGGTGCAGGCACGGTCCGCACGGCGGTGGTCAGTGGACTCGGCAACACCAGGAAGCTCATGGAGGCGATTGCCTCCGGCCACGTGCAGTATGACTTCGTTGAGGTCATGGCCTGCCCCGGCGGCTGCGCAGGCGGCGGCGGCCAGCCGATTCACGACGGCGAGGAGTGCGCCGAGGCGCGCGGAAATGTCCTGTGGAGACTTGACCACAAGATGCACCTTCGTTTCTCGCATGAAAACCCCGATGTGCAGGCGCTTTACAAAGAGTATCTCGGAAAGCCGCTGTCCGATCGTTCTCACCATCTGCTGCATACCGATATCGAAGCATGGCAGATGCCGCAGGAGCTTTGATTGGCGCTGCTTTCAAGGGCACAGCACAAATACGAATATACGGGACAAGCTTGCCTTGTCCCGTATGTTTTATGTTGGTATTACCGCTTCAGCCACTGCACAAATTTCCTCTGTGAGATCTTGGCCGCTCTCGCACTTCTCTTTTTCCTTCTGCGCTTCCTTACTCCACCGACCTTCACATGGCGCTTCAAGAAAATCCTGAAAGCAAACGATCTGCCTACCGACCTAAACGTTCACAGCCTGCGCCACACGGCGGCAAGCCTGTTCATCGCCAGCGGCACGGACGTTGGCACAGTTGCTGGATTGCTCGGACACAGTCAACCGTCTACCACGCTGGATATCTACACCCACGCGTTCGATAAGAACAAGAAAGTCGCCAGCCAGATTATGCAGAACGAATTGGAAATCTAAATAATATAGATTTTTATAATATTTAATTCTAATATTGACAAGATCAAAATAAAATGATATTATCGAAACGTGAGGTGACACACAGATGAAAATTACAAAAACCAGCGTATGTCCTGTATGCGGAGACAGGCTAAATATCAGCAAACTGTCCTGCCCCTCTTGCAAAGCAGAGTTTCCTGTGGAAGAAAATATTTCTGAGTACGACCGGCTCGATGCCGCGCAGTCCGACTTCTTGCGTACGTTTTTAACCTGCCGCGGAAATATGAAGGATGTGCAAAATAAAATTGGAATTTCATACCCGACTGCGAAGAAACGATTGGATGAATTGCTGAAGGCGCTGGGCATCGCGGACAACAATGTAGAGAATAGAAAGGAGACGGTGAGTGCGGCTATGTTAGAAAGAGCGGATGATAACAGCATCAATGCGTCTGACATCATTAAGAACAAGCTGATCGACTGCGGAGGAATCGCAACAGTACGATCCGTCAGCGGCAACAGCTATGTGATCCAAGCAAACGCAGACGGAAATAGCTTTACCTGTGACGAGCTTCCAATTACCCCGCCATATGAATATCGCGTGTTTGATGTGATCGTCAGTCTTCTGTTCCGAAACGGCGGAAAGGCGAGAAAAGGAAACGGACGGAACTATAGATTCGGCTATGGTGATTGTACGGAGGACACAATCGTCGGCTGCATTGCGAAGGATAAAGGTATCGCAGAAGGTGCATATGCCTATGACCCAGTATTTGTATTGTCAGCAATCCTCGATTGGGCAGGGATCGCGCATAACGAGCGCGGCTATCTCGAACTGACTGCGGAGTACCGTACAAAAGCAGAGGGGCGTTGAGTATGTGGTTCCGAAAACAAAAAGCCGAGAAAGAAGAACGGCGCGGCAGAAAGAATCAGGAAGCACAGCGCTCGAAAGAGGAACTGTCCTCGTTGGAAAAGGCAAAACAGGAATACGATCTCTGGGTGCTGGCAGAAGAATATGAGGAATATGAGCGGTAAACCTTTATTTGTCCATGAAAAGGCTCCATCCAACTGAACTATGTCTCAAAGGAGAAAATTTGACCAGTTTATATAATCATAACCACCGGCACGGCCGGTGGTTATGATTGTATCAAGAAAACAACCAGCTCAGTGCTGGTGGTTATGATTGAGCCTTACTTTGCAAGCACAACGGAAATTTTGATCTCCTTTTCCGCCTCGCTCAGATCAAGCGCACCGCCGTCTGCGATGCTCACACGCAGCTCATACAGTGTGCCATCGGACAGGGTATCCACGGCAGCGCCTGTCTCATCCGTGATCGACCACAGCTC
>OHGZ01000413.1_pt1 | contig 32400 bp, 27 predicted proteins | sample 1567851 | NCBI WGS metagenome assembly OHGZ01 (sample SAMEA3879563, study PRJEB24766) | human gut metagenome | biome: human-associated habitat; feature: feces | place: USA | collected 1985/1987 | reverse complement strand
GGACGCACTACTCTCGACAGAGAGTATAGAAGTGCGCCCTTTAGTTCCTAAAGGGATTTTCCGTTTTCGCTTTTCAGAAAATTCCTTTGTTATATTTGAACTGTCCATAGAGCATAAATCCCAAACCAACAACTACTCCCGGTAGGATGATAACTGCCATAGCGGTCTCGCTCCAAAACAAAGCAATGTACCCTAAGATAAAAGATACTCCCATTATAAGCGTGCCTGTGCCAACGACTTTTCCGTACTTAGGTATATCCTCTTCTTTTACTTTTCGTCTGTTGTACGAATGTATCGTACTGATATTACCTTTGATGTTTGTAATGCCAAGCACAGAAATAAACAACCCCAAAATCAATAATATCAAATTATCCATGCTGTCCTCCTAAAAATAGAATAGTTCTTCGAATTTCTTATCTAAGGCAATGCAAAGGATAAGAGCTAACTTTGCTGTTGGGTTGAATTGCCCTGTTTCGATAGAACTGATAGTGTTTCTCGACACACCCACCATTTCTGCAAGCTGTGCTTGAGAAAGATTTGCTGCCATACGAACTTCCTTTAAGTGATTTTTCAGATGCAACTGCTCTTTCATACTCTCACCTCTAAAAGGCGACGAATAAATCCGGCAAATGCCAAGACGGAAAGAATCAAAAATAGGATGGTTAGCACCAAATCACTTTTTCGTTTCATTTTGATAAAGCGAACTAACCATTGCGTTGAAAGAATGCTGAAGTATATAACCCACGGACTATAAATCATGGTATGAGCAAGCATAGAGGATAGTAAGGACAGGAGACAACACACTAAAGCACCTACTCTGCCTGCATGACTTCCTGCTTGATATATCACTTCTATTTCTGCTAAGTCTTTGTTCTTATGCTCTTTTCGACTTGCGTTTAAGATATCGTCCTTTTTCATATGAACACCTCCGCTCCAAGTTTTCTTTGCATATCCTAATTATACATTTGCCAAGTTCTCTTGTCAATAGGTTTTGTGAAAAAGATACAGTTCGTTCAGGAAATTCTGAACGCCCGAACTTTATTTGTCCAGGCGCTCTCAGTATCAGTCATAAATCAGCTCAAACTTCACAACTTCCTCTGCCTGTGCCTTGCAAGCGTTCATCTGCCGCACCCATTCCATTTGGTTTTCGGCTTTCAGTTGCTCGGTCACGCCGTTTTGCTCTGCCAGTGACCGCACGATCAGCTCCATGCGGTTTCGTGCCGCTTCGTCAATCTCGGCGCAATACTGTCTTACGTACACCCAGCTATGCTGCGAGGGCGTTTTTTGCTCCATTTCTGCAACCAACGCGCGCAAATTCCGTCTTAGATAGTATCAGGAAGAATCAGGAGGAAAATTCCATGCGAACAGTACGAAGCACGATAGCTCTGCTCCTTGCGTTTCTTTTGGCCGCCGCGCTTTGCGGCTGTGCTGCTTCTCCATCAGGCGGGCAGCTTGCCAGTATCCCCGGCAGCGGCCCTGCAAAACCGGTCGACGCAGCGGATTTCATGTCCTACGCAGGCCCGGTTTTCCCGCTGACGCTGGCGCAGGCGGAGCCTGCGCTTTCCGCCGACCGGGAGGTATTGCTCGACTGCGCGCCCTATGCCGAAGAGAATGCCGCCGCGATCACTGTGGCAGATCGGTACACGATCCGCAATGATTCCGGCGAAGACTGCACCGTGACGGTGCTCTACCCCTTCGTTTCCAGCCTCAGTGACCTCGATTCGCTCCGACCGTCGCTTACGGCAGATGGAGCTGCCGTGCGGAGCACGCTCTATCCCGGCGCGTTCCCCGGCTGGTTTGGTCCGGCCAGTGCTGAACCGGAGCTTGCGGAGGAACGCTGGAACATTCGACACGCGGAAAGCTGGACGGAGTACCAAACGCTGCTGACCGGCAGCTATCAGGCTGACGCGCTCGCTCCGAAAACACTGCCGGAGCAGACCATCTATGTCTATTCCTTTACCGCATCCGGCGAGACGACGGCAAACGCGGCGACCCTTGCGATCACAGTCGACGCAGACCCGGAAAAAACAACGATCCTGACCTACGGGATCAACGGTTATGGACAGGACGAAGCGACAGGCCAGCCGCAGTACAGCTATTTTACAAACGAACACAGGCAGTCATTGCATCTGCTTGCCGTGCTTGGGCAGGATCTGACCGGCTGCGCCATGCAGGGCTATACGGACGGCAGCTGCGAACAGGGGAAGGAGCTGGATACGCTCGAAGGAACCGTGACGCGCACGGAACTGCCCCTTGCGGAGCTTCTGCGGCAGATCGCCGCCGCGCAGCTCGGCGCGGAGGCCTCTGCCGACGAGGTAAAACGGCTTGCAGCCGCCGCCGCGGAGCTTTTGACGCAGTACGGCGTCTGCTCCGCCACACCCGCCGAACGTTACAGTGAGGGCCGGCTGGACGATCTGCTCCAGGACGCGGAAACCGTTCAGCGTGTCTGCTATGCCGCAGCGGAGATCACCATCCCGGCAGGCGGCACAGTCTGCGTTGAAGCTGTTTTCCGCAAACCGCACAGCTTCGATTTCTTTGGATTTTATAATGAATTAGTTGACGGTTATGGAATTATGACAACCGGAAGCGCTTTGACACTGCAAAACCAGACCGCGCGTCTGGATACGCACGGTCTGGTTACGATCTATGGGCAAAATTTTGAGTTTGACGGACAGGGGAACGCTGTTCCGCTGTCCGCGCAGACGGAATATTACTATCTCAATCTGACAGCCGGTTCCGAGCCATCATAACCGCACAACCGGCTTAATGAGATCGCGCGGCTTGTCCTTCATGAGCCGGAGCGCCTGCGGCAGCGCGTCCCAGCCGTCATAAACGTGCGTGATCAGCGGCTTTACATCGAGCCGCCCGTTTGTCATGAGCGCGGCCAGCTTTTCCATCCGCAGCCGTCCGCCCGGCATGAGACCGCCGTTTATTTGCTTGTGGCCCATCCCGACGCCCCACTCCGCACGCGGCAGGCGCACATATTCTCCGCTGCCGAGATAATTGACATTTCCGATGTTTCCGCCCGGCTTCAGAGCCTTTATGACCGGAATGAACGTATCCGCATCACCGCCCGCAATGATTGCGCAGTCGACGCCCTTGCCGCCTGTCAGTTCCAGAACCCGCTCGTCAATGGGACCGTCTTTGTAGCTGATAAAATCGGAAGCGCCATATTGCCGCGCTGCTTCTACGCAGACGAGCCGTGTTCCGACCGCAAGGATTCTGGCCGCGCCCCGAAGGGCTGCGCCCGCCACAGACATTAGTCCGACCGGGCCGATACCGACCACGAGCACTGTATCGCCGAACTGCACGTCCGCCAGCTCCGCGCCGTGAAAGCCGGTCGGCACCATGTCCGAGAGCATACAGGCTTCCAGAACGTCCATGCCCTCCGGCAGATGCGCCAGATTGCCGTCAGCGTCGTTTACATGGAAATACTCTGCAAATACGCCGTCTTTGATATTCGAAAACTTCCATCCGGCCAGCATTCCGCCGGAGTGCATCGCATAGCCCGCCTGTGCCTCCAATGAACTCCAATCCGGCGTGATGGCCGGAACAAGCACCCGGTCGCCGGGCTGAAAGTCCTTTACCAGCGCGCCGGTCTCCACAACCTCCGCGCAGCATTCATGCCCCAGGATCAGGTCGTGCCGGTCGCCGACTGCGCCCTCCCAGACCGTATGCACGTCCGATGTGCAGACTGCCGCCGCAAGCGGACGGCAGACCGCATCCAACGGCCCGCATACCGGACGGGGCTTTTCCACCCAGCCAACCTCGCCGATCCTCAGCATTGCAAATCCCTTCATGCGTATCCCCGCTTTCCAATATTAAGTCGGGATAGTATGTGAGAAAAAAACATCTGCTATGCAAAAGCAGCGGCCTCCGGTTCGGAAGCCGCTGCTTTTGATATCAGCCCATTTTTTCCTTCAGATGGGACAGGCGTTCAAGCGCCTCATAGAGCGTCTCGTCCTTCTTGGCAAAGTGGACGCGGACGATGTGATTGATGTTCTCATTGAAGAACGACGTGCCGGGAACGCAGGCCACGCCGACCTTTTCCGCCATTTCGAGGCAGAAATCCACATCGGATTCGCCCTTGCGCATATATGGGCCGATATCAGCCAGTACGAAATACGCGCCCTGCGGGTCGGTAAACGGAATGCCGATCTGCTTTAAGCCGTCGGTGAACAGTTTTTTCATGTGCGCATAATGCGCGCCGAACTCCTGATAATAGCTGTCCGGCATATCGAGGCCCACAACGGCGGCTTCCATCAGCGGAGACGGCGCACCGACGGTATTGAAGTCGTGGTACTGCTTGATGCGGTCCATGATGGGCTGCGGCGCGATGGCGTAGCCGAGCCGCCAGCCGGTGATGGAATACGTCTTGGACAGGCTTGAGCAGCTGACCGTCCGCTCCCACATCCCGGGCAGGCTGTTCATGTAGATATGCTTGTGGCCGTCATAGACGATATGCTCATAGACTTCGTCCATAATGGCAAACGCGTCATACTTGATGCACAGCTCGGAAATGAGCTTCAGCTCGTCATAGGTGAAGACCTTGCCGGACGGGTTCGATGGGTTGCAGATCAGAATGGCCTTCGCACCCTGCTTGAACGCGTCTTCCAGCACATTTGCGTCGAAATTGAACTCCGGCGGTACCAGCGGAACGAAAACCGGCTCACAGTCAGCCATGATGGCCTGCGCGCGGTAATTCTCAAAATACGGGGAGAACATGATGATCTTGTCGCCGGGGTTCGTCAGGGCAAAGATCGTGTCGACCATGGCCTCGGTCGAGCCGATGGTCACGACCATATCCGTTTCCGGGTCAAGCGTGCGTCCCATGAAGCGACCAGCCTTGCGGGCCAGCGCCTGCCGGAAGTTCGGCGCGCCCATCGTGATGGGGTACTGGTGCGGGCCAAGTGCGCTGACCTCGGCCAGACGGTCGGTGAGCGCCTTGGGCGGGTCAAAATCGGGGAAGCCCTGCGCCAGATTGATCGCGCCGCACGCAAGACTCACACGCGTCATGCGGCGAATGACGGAGTCGGTGAATAATTTGTTTTTTCTGCTCATTTCCTGCATCGTTTATTCCTGCCTTTCCTGATCTGATGAAACAATGCCGAGCTCTGCCGCACCGGCAAGCTGCATTCCGTTCGTGTGCAGCAGCGACGAGACTTCTGCCGGATCTGCAACACGGAGGATCATATAGGCCATCCCGTTCGGCTGGCCGAAAATCGAATACATATATTGGACGTCGATCTGCCTTTCTGCCAGAAGCTGCAGCAGGCGGCTCAGCCCGCCCGGCTCATCCGGCACGCCGACGGCGACGACCTCGCTGGCCGAGAAGATAAATCCGTTCTCGCGCAGTACGCGGCACGCCTCCGGCTCGTGGCTGGCAATGAGGCGCAGCACGCCGTAATCGCTCGTCTCGGCAATATTAATCGCGCGTAGATCGATATTGTTTTTTGCAAGCAGCGCCGTGATCTCAGCCAGCTGCCCGGCCCGGTTTTCCAAAAATACGGAAATCTGATGAATCGCCATAGCCTTTTCCTCCTTAGATCCTGCGCTTGTCGATGACGCGGATGGCCTTGCCCTCACTGCGGGCGATGGATTTCGGGGAAACAAGATGCACCTGTGCGAAAATGCCGAGCATTGCCTTGAGCGCGGCGACAAGGCTCTTTTCACGCTGCGTGATCTCGGCCAGAGAGTCAGAGAAGTGCTCCGGCGTCATCTCGACGAGCACATCGAGCGTGTCGGAGTTGTTGACGCGGTCGACCACGATCTGATAGTTGGATGTGTAGCCCTGTTCGAGCAGCACCGTCTCGATCTGCGACGGGAAGACATTTACGCCCTTGACGATCAGCATATCGTCGCTGCGGCCCATGGGCTTGCACATCTTGATATGCGTCCGCCCGCAGGGGCAGTCCTCATGACGCAGAATGCAGATATCGCGCGTGCGGTAGCGCAGCAGCGGGAAGGCCTGCTTCGTGATCGACGTAAACACCAGCTCGCCCTGTGTTCCCTCCGGCAGCACCTCGCCGGTATCCGGGTCGATAATTTCTGCGATAAAATGATCCTCGTTGATGTGCATACCGGTCTGCGCGCTGCATTCATACGCAACCCCCGGGCCGGAAAGCTCCGTCAGGCCATAGATATCATACGCCTTGATGCCGAGGCTCTTCTGGATATCCTGACGCATCTGCTCACTCCATGCTTCTGCGCCGAAAATACCGGCCTTCAGATGGATCTTGTCCCGCAAGCCGCGCTCGTGAATAGATTCAGCCAGATACGCCGCGTAAGACGGTGTGCAGCACAAAACGGTCGAACCGAGATCCTCCATAAATTGCAGCTGCCGGTCGGTGTTGCCGGAGGACATCGGCAGCGTCAGGCAGCCGAGCTTCTGACTGCCGCCGTTGAGTCCGAAGCCGCCGGTGAACAGGCCGTAGCCATACGCAACCTGACATACATCCTCCGGGCCTGCGCCCGCGGCTGCCAGCGCACGCGCACAGCAGTCGTTCCAGAGGTCAATATCCTCCTTCGTGTAAAACGCGACGACGCGCTTGCCGGTCGTGCCGGAGGTAGAGTGGATGCGGATGCACTTTTCCAGCGGCTCTGCCAGAAGACCAAACGGGTATGCCTCCCGCAGATCGGCTTTGCTCAAAAACGGCAGCTTGTAAAGATCGTCCCGGCCCTTGATATCGTCCGGCGCAACGTGCGCCGCCTCCATTTTTGCGCGGTAATAGGGTACATTGTCCCACACATGACGCACCTGACGGACGAGCCGCTCGTCCTGCCATGTCCGGATCTGCTCCCGGCTGGCGCATTCGATTTCCTTCTGATAATACCGTTCCATGGGTTCTCCTTATGCTTATGCCTCCGCGCCGAGCGCAAAGGCTTTCTTGTTGAGTTCGAGGAATTTTGCCGGGACGCTCTTCTCAATCGCGTCCTGCCACTGCTCGTCCGTAAAGTGGAAATACCGGCTGAGCCTGCCCAGCAGCACAAGATTAACGGCCCTGGCCGAGCCCGCTCTGAGCGCAAGCCCCAGCGCGTCCATCGCGTCGAGGCGGATGGGAAGCGCCGCAAGCTTTTTCTCCAGCGCCTTCGGGTACTCCGCCGCGCCGGTAATGACCGGCATGGGGTTGACCTTCTGCGTATTGGTCAGCAGAACGCCGCCTTCCTTCAGATATTCAGCCCACCGGGCCGCTTCCAGCAGCTCAAACGAGAGGACAAAATCGGCCTCACCCTTGTCGATAATGGGAGAGTAGACCTTCTTGCCATAGCGCACGTAGGTCACGACGCTGCCGCCGCGCTGGCTCATGCCGTGAACCTCGCTGACCTTCACGTCATAGCCGTTTTCCAGCAGAATTCTGCCCAGAAGCTTGCTGGCCAGAAGCGTGCCCTGTCCGCCGACGCCGACAATCATAATATTTTTCGTATCCATGACAGTGCCTCCTTGTCTCATTCGCCCAGCGCGCCCTTATGGCACAGCTGGCGGCACAGGCCGCAGCCTGTGCAGAGGGTGTTGTCGATCTGCACTTTTCCGCCCATCACGCTGATGGCCGGACAGCCGAGCTTCATGCAGGATTTGCAGCCTACGCATTTTTCGGGCTTTGCCTCGATGGGGCCGGGGTGTCTGACGTATTTGAGCAGCGCGCACGGACGGCGGGAGATAATGACCGACGGCTCGTCTGCTGCCAGCTCCTCCTTGACCGCCTTGTCGCAGGCAGCCAGATCATACGGGTCGACGACCTGCACGCGCCGGATGCCGACGGCATGGCACAGCGCCTCCAGATCGATCTTTGTGCAGGGGTCGCCCTTGAGGTTGAAGCCCGTCGTCGGGTTCTGCTGGTGGCCGGTCATGCCGGTGATGGAGTTGTCGAGAATGATAACGGTCGAGGTCGATTCGTTATACGCAATGTTGATCAGTCCTGTCACGCCAGAGTGCATGAACGTCGAATCGCCGATGACGGCGACGGTGTTCGCTGCGTTCTTTTCGCCGGAGGCTTTGTTGAACCCGTGCAGACCCGAAACGGACGCGCCCATGCAGATGGTCGTGTCGATGGCGGCAAGCGGCGCGGCAGCGCCCAGCGTATAGCAGCCGATATCGCCCAGCACTGTCAGCTTGTTCTTTTTCAGCGTATAGAACAGACCCCTGTGCGGACAGCCCGCGCACATGACCGGCGGACGGGCTGGAACGGCTTCGTCCAGCTTCTTTCCAGAATGGACAGGCATACCGAGCTTTTCTGCTATGTAATTCTGGCTGAATTCGCCGATGCAGCCGAACAGCTCCTTGCCGGTGACGTTCTGTACGCCGATGGCACGGCAATGCGCCTCAATGATCCCGTCCAGCTCTTCGACGACAATGACTTTCTCAACGTTTTTGGCGAATGCCTGAATTTTTTTCACCGGCAGGGGATTGACCATGCCAAGCTTCAGAACAGGGTACCGGTCGCCGCAGACCTCTTTGACGTACTGATAGCTGGTCGAGGACGCGATCAGGCCAATCGAATGGTCGGCCCCGTCCTCCATGCGGTTGATCTCCGCTGTCTCGGCCCATGCCTGCAAGGCAAGCGTCCGCTGCTCCACAATGGGGTGCCGCGCCTTGGCGCAGGCAGGCATCATCACAAATTTGGCAATATTCTTTTCATAGGGAACAGGCGTGAATGCCTGCCGCCCAGACGGCTCCACCACGCTCTGCGCGTGCGCAACGCGGGTGCACATTTTGAGAAGCACCGGCGTGTCAAATTTTTCGGATATCTCATACGCCAGCTTTGCGAACGCCAGCGATTCCGCCGCGTCCGACGGCTCAAGCATCGGCAGTTTTGCCGCAATGGCGTAATGGCGCGAATCCTGCTCGTTCTGCGACGAGTGCATACCTGCGTCGTCCGCCACGCCGATGACAAGTCCGCCGCGCACACCGGTATAGGACAGCGTAAACAGCGGGTCTGCCGCAACGTTCAAGCCGACGTGCTTCATGCCGCAGAAGCTGCGGTAGCCTGCCAGACTTGCGCCGAACGCAGCCTCCATCGCTACCTTTTCGTTAGGCGCCCATTCTGCGTAAATTTCCGGATATTTGGCTGCGCATTCCGTGATCTCCGTGCTGGGTGTGCCGGGATAGCTGGAGACAAAGCTGCATCCGGCCTCGTACAGGCCGCGCGCGGCAGCCTCGTTGCCGAGCATCAGGGTTTTCATCGAGATTCCTCCTGTTCGCGGCTCAGCCGCATGAAAATTATCATTATATTTTAATCATTTCGACTGCATTCGTCAAGCTTGGAAAGGTTATGCCTTTGTCTGCTCCTCGACAAGTCTTCCGCCGCAGTAGATCTGCCGCAGAACGGGCTTTTCGATTTTCCCCGTCGGGTTGCGCGGGACTTTTGCGAAGATCACGCGGCGCGGGCGCTTATAGCGCGGCAGCTCCCGGCAGAAGTCCTGAATTTCCGTCTCCGTGCAGTCTGCGCCGTCCTTCAGCTCAATAATTGCCGCTGCAATCTCGCCCAACCGCTGATCCGGCAGGCCGATCACTGCCACGTCCTTGATTTTCTCATTTCTGCGCAGGAAATCTTCGATTTGTACGGGATAGAGATTTTCGCCGCCGGAAATGATGACGTCCTTCTTGCGGTCAACCAGATAAATGAACCCGTCCTTGTCCTCACGGGCCATGTCGCCCGTCCAGAGCCAGTCTCCGTGCAGGATCTCGGCAGTCGCCTCCGGGTTTTTATAATAGCATTTCATGACGCCGGGTCCCTTGACGGCAAGCTCGCCGATCTCGCCGGGCGCAACGTCGTTCCCTCGCTCGTCAAGGATGCGCGTCTGCCAGAGATAGCCGGCCTTGCCGATCGCGCCGATTTTTTCGATGTTGTCCACGCCAAGATGCACACAGCCGGGGCCGATGGACTCGCTGAGGCCGTAGTTTGTGTCGTATTTGTGGTGCGGGAAGTATTTGAGCCAGCGCTTGATGAGGCTGGGCGGGACCGGCTGCGCGCCGATGTGCATGAGCCGCCACTGGTCGAGCAGATAGTGCTCAAGATTGACGCGCCCGGATTCAATGGCGTCCAGAATATCCTGCGCCCAGGGGACCAGCAGCCAGACGATGGTGCATTTTTCTTCCGTGACCGTCCGCAGGATCCACTCCGGCTTCACGCCGCGCAGAAGCACGGCCTTTCCGCCGGAAATGAGGCTCCCGAACCAGTGCATTTTCGCGCCCGTGTGATAGAGCGGCGGAATGCATAGGAACACGTCATCCTTTGTCTGCCCATGGTGGTGCTGTTCGGTCACGCAGGAGCAGACAAGCGCTCTGTGCCGGTGCAGGATCGCCTTCGGGAAGCCGGTCGTGCCGGATGAGAAGTAGATCGCCGCGTCGTCGTCTTCGTCCAGCGCGATGGGCGGGACGCTAGACGAACAGAAGCCCATCAGTCTGCGGCAGTCCTCGGCGTAGTCCGGCACGTTCCGGCCCACAAACAGCCGGAGTCTTACCCGCGTCAGGCCTGCCTGAATCGGGTCGAGCCGCGAAACAAATTCCGGCCCGAAGACCAGCACCTCCACATCTGCCAGATCAAGGCAGTAGGAAATTTCATCGGACGCATACCGGAAGTTGAGCGGAACGGCGATGCACCCGGCCTTGAGAATGCCGAAATAAATCGGCAGCCATTCCAGACAGTTCATCAGCAGAATGCCGACCTTCGTGCCGCGCCGGACGTTCCGGCTCAGAAGGAAGTTTGCAAACCGGTTGGCCCGGCGGTCAAAATCCCGCCATGAAAGCTCCCGCCGGTACGGCGCGTCGGGCTGCGCCTCGGCGATCAGACTCGCCTCGCGCCAGGTAACGGCGCTGTCGCGCTCTTCCGACGGATTGACCTCGACCAGCGCAATGTCAGACCCGTAAAGTCTTGCGTTCCGTTCCAGAAAATCAGTAATGACCATACAAAATCCTCCCTTGCAGCGGATCGCAGATAAAAGAAAACGCCCGCTGCACATTCTGAAAAAGTGCAGAGGACGAGAAGCTCCCGTGGTACCACCTCTATTTACCGCCTGCGCGGCCTCAACGGGCACGATCATGCCCACTGCGCGGTATCGGGCGCACCCGTCTTCGCCTACTTGCGGACAGACCGCGTTCAGGAAGCTGCTCGGAAAGGTATTCCGCCCGGATGCCTGTGCTGCCTTGCACCAAACGGCAGCTCTCTGGACAGGATGGATCGGGGCGTACTTGGTTTCGTCATGGCATTCAATATATCAAACTTTAACACAGTTTGTCGATGAAGTCAAGAGTCCGGCGTGATTTTTGAGGATTTTTCCAAATGTAGACGAACCGGCGCGGAAAGGTCGGATTCCACTTGCATTGCTGCGGACAAAAAGGTATAATAGGATTGAAATACAGTAAACAGTTTTTATATGCCGCCTCCGGGCGGGCTTCAGCACAGAAGAAAGAGAGGAGTCCAGTATGCAGAAGCTGGCAGCTTTTTTAAAACGGTTCCATTCCGGCCTTGCGGCAGACGCCTATGAATATCTCGGCTGCCACACGCATGAAGACGGCGAGGGCTATGTGTTCCGCGTCTGGGCGCCGCACGCGCAGTCTGTGTGCGTCGTCGGCGACTTCAATTTCTGGAACACAGAGGATCTTCCCATGCGGAAGATCTCGGAGGGCGTATGGGAGGCCGTCTCTGTCTACGCAAAGGCCGGGCAGGCATATAAATACTGCGTGACCGGCCCGGACGGCCGCACAGTCTACAAGACCGACCCGTACGGGAACCGCTGCTGCGCGCTGCCGGACACCTCCAGCATGATCGACCCGCCGGATGGCTTTACGTGGCACGACGCGCTCTACCGTGCACGTTCTGCAAAGCAGTCTGCGATCAAACGTCCGGTCAATATCTACGAGGTCCACGCAGGCTCGTGGAAACGGCATGAAGACGGCAGCTATCTCAATTATGAGGAGCTTGCGGCGGAGCTGGTTCCCTATGTCAAGGATATGGGCTATACGCATATCGAGCTGCTGCCCATCATGGAATATCCCTACGACCCCTCGTGGGGCTATCAGATCACCTGCTATTTCGCCCCGACCCACCGCTACGGGACGCCGAAGCAGCTCATGCAATTTGTCGACACCTGCCATAAGGCCGGGATCGGCGTCATCCTCGACTGGGTGCCTGCGCACTTCCCGAAGGACGAAAACGGGCTGTTTGAGTTTGACGGGACCTGCTGCTATGAGCTTTCCGACCCGATGATGAACGAGCATCCGGACTGGACGACCCGTATTTACGATTACGGCAAGCCTGAGGTGCAGTCCTTCCTCATCTCCAACGTCTGCTACTGGCTCCGTTATTTTCACGTCGACGGAATTCGAGTCGATGCAGTTGCGTCCATGCTGTATCTGGACTATAATCGCAGACAGTTCAAGCCCAACAAATTTGGGGGCCGGGAAAATCTCGAAGCGATTGAGTTTTTGCGCAGGCTCAACGAGGCTGCGTTCCAGGCCAATCCTGCGGTCATGATGATCGCTGAGGAATCCACAGCCTTTCCGCTGATCACCAAGCCGGATTATGATGGCGGCCTCGGCTTCCTGTTCAAATGGAACATGGGCTGGATGAACGATATGCTCCAATATATGTCGCTCGATCCGCTGTGGAGAAAGGGCGACCATAACGCGCTGACGTTCTCCATGACGTATGCCTATTCCGAGAATTTTATTCTGCCGCTCAGCCACGATGAGGTCGTGCATGGCAAATGCTCGCTCGTCAATAAAATGCCGGGCAATTACGACGATAAATTCAACAATCTGCGCACGTTTTTCGCCTATCAGATCGCGCACCCCGGCAAGAAGCTCAATTTCATGGGCAATGAATTTGCACAGTTCATCGAGTGGAACTATACGCAGGGCCTCGACTGGCTGCTGCTCGGCTATGAAAAGCACCAGAAAATGCAGCATTTCGTCCGCACGCTCAACCATTTCTATCTCGAAAACCGCTGCTTCTGGGAAAACGATTCCGACTGGGACGGCTTCCGCTGGCTCTCCTGCGACGACCGCGACAATTCCATCATCGCCTTCCGCCGCATCAGCCGCAAGGGGCAGGAGCTGATCGCCGTGTGCAATTTCTGCCCGGTGCTGCGGGAGAGCTACCGCCTGCCGCTGCCGAAGGCCGGATGGTATCAACCTGTCCTCAACACCGACGACGCACAGTTCGGCGGATACGATTTCCAGCCCGCGCCCGTTCACGCAGAAAAGGACAAGCAGCCGCAGGGCGAATACGCCTACAGCGGCGTGTTCCGTGTCCCGCCGATGAGCGTTTGCTTTTATAAGCATATCAGAAATAAACCGGAGAAATAAAACAGGAACAAAGGAAAAAAACAGGAGGAGATCCAGCTATGCAATTTCAGAAAAAACGTTGTGTCGCCATGCTCCTGGCAGGTGGTCAGGGCAGCCGTTTGATGGTTCTGACGGAAAACACGGCCAAGCCTGCCGTCCCGTTCGGCGGCAAGTACCGCATTATCGATTTCCCGCTTTCCAACTGCGTAAACTCCAAGATCGATACGGTCGGCATCCTGACGCAGTATCAGCCGCTGGAGCTCAATGAGTACATCGGCAACGGCCAGCCGTGGGGTCTGAACTCCTCGCACGGCGGCGTGCAGGTCCTGCCGCCCTATGCCAAGAGCAAGAATTCCGAATGGTACAAGGGCACAGCCAACGCGATCTATCAGAACATCCCCTTTATCGAGCGCTATAACCCTGATAACGTGCTGATCCTGTCCGGCGACCATATTTACAAGATGGACTATGCCGCCATGCTCCGCTTCCATGAGCAGCGCGATTCCGACTGCACCATCGCCGTGCGCGAGGTTCCGCTCAAGGAAGCCTCCCGCTTTGGCATTATGAATACCCGCGAGGACGGCTCCATCTATGAATTTGAAGAGAAGCCAAAAAAGCCCAAGAGCACGAATGCGTCCATGGGCATCTACGTCTTCAAATGGAGCGTGCTGAAGGCGTTCCTGGAGGCGGACGAGGCTGACCGCACCAGCGAAAATGACTTCGGCAAAAATATCATCCCCGCCATTCTGAATGCGGGCCATAAGCTTTTCGCCTATCGTTTTGAGGGCTATTGGAAAGATGTCGGCACGATCTCCAGTCTCTGGGAGGCCAACATGGATCTGCTCGGCAAGCATCCGGCGTTTGATATTTACGGCACCGCTGGTCATAAGATTTACGCCAGAAATCAGGCCATGCCGTCGAGCTATATCGCGCGGTCTGCCGAGATCCGCGAGAGCTTCGTCGCCGAGGGCTGCAACATTGAAGGCTGCATCACGCACTCCATCATCTCCACAGGCTGCACGGTCGGCAAGGGCGTGGAGATCTCCGACAGCGTTATCATGCCGGATGTGACCATTGAAAACGGCGCAGTCATCCGCAGCGCCATCATCGCCGAGGGCTGCCATATCAAGGCCGGCGCCCGCGTGGGCGATTATGTTGAGGGCGAGGAACGGAAGATCAGCGTGATCGGCAAGGACAAGACCATCGCCGAAGGCACCGTGATCGATGCCGGCGCGATCGTATAAGAGAGAGGGGGATACGAACATGGAAGCAATGGGCATTATTTTCTCCAATATCTACGACAACAACATGGGTGAGCTGACCCGTGAGCGAACCTCGGCCTCCATCCCGTTCGGCAGCCGCTACCGCCAGATCGACTTTGCCCTGTCCAACATGGCAAACTCCAAGATCAGCAACATCGGCATTGTCACAAAATATAACTACCAGTCACTGATGGACCACCTCGGCAACTGCGAGGAATGGGACCTCAAGCTGGGCGAGGGCGTCCGCTTCCTGCCTCCGTATGCCACCGGCCATACCGGGGCCTACCGCGGCAAGCTCGAAGCGCTCCAGACCGCCATGCCGGTTCTCGGCCGCTGCGATGCGGAGTATGTCGTGCTGTCCGATACGACCGTTCTGTGCGCGATCAATTTTGCGGCAGTTCTGGATGAGCACATCGCCTCCGGCTGCGATATCACAGTTATTGCCAAGGCGGGCCGCGCCAACGGCAAGACCCGTCAGCCGCTGGCCGTCAAGCTCGGAGACGACGGTAAGATCGTCGATCTGGCTGTTGACTACTGCGCGCCGGAGGATTATCTGGTCGGCATGAGTATGTTCATCATGCGCCGCGACAAGCTCATTCAGGTCATCCGCGAGATGGTCCCGCATGGGAAGTACCATCTGGAACGGGATTTCATTCTGCCCGAGTACAATGCCGGCAACCTGAAGGTCAATGTCTATCCGTTCCATAACGTCGCGCTGTTCAACCAGAGCGTGGACGAGTATTTTGTCAACAACATGAAGCTGCTCGAACCCGATGTGCGCCGCAGTCTCTTCCGCAGCGAGATCCCCATCTATACCAAGGTCCGCGACGCCGTCCCGACGCTCTTCGGCTACCATGGACAGGCAGCGAACTGCCTGATCGCCGACGGCTGCCATCTGTTCGGCAAGGCGGAAAACTCCGTGATCTTCCGTGAGGTCGACATTGAAGACGGCGCGGAGGTTCGCGATTCGATCATCATGCAGGGAAGCAAGATCGGCGCGGGCGCATCGATCCGGTACTGCATCCTTGATAAAAATGTCACCATTCGCCCGGGCACGAAGCTGCTCGGCTCAATTGACCACCCGCTTGTGGTCGACAAAGGAGATACCGTATGAAAATCGCAGTAGTTGCCTCTGAGGCCGCGCCGTTCGTCAAGACCGGCGGCCTCGGTGACGTGATGCAGGCCCTTCCGCTTGCGCTTTCTCAGCAGAAGAACACCTATGTCAGCCTCTTTATCCCATATTACAGTCAGATCAAGTATTCCGGCAAGTGGCAGACAGAATTTTTAGGCGCGTTTGACGTGCCGCTGGCCTGGCGGCGGGAATATGTCGGCATTTTCCGCCTCAAGACCCGCCGCAAGAAGCTCCAGATCTATTTCATCGACAACGAGCACTATTTCAACCGCGGCGGCGTTTACGGCTTTGCCGACGACGGTGAACGCTATGCCTATTTCAGCAAGGCCGTCCTCGCAGCAATGAACTATCTGGAGCTTCAGCCGGACGTCGTCAGCTGCCACGACTGGCAGGCAGCGCTCATCCCGCTGCTGCTGAAAACGGAATACCGCGGCTGCTTCCCGGATGCGAAGAGCGTGTTTACGATCCACAACATCGAATATCAGGGCAAGTGCAATCTGCAATTCAACTATGACGTGCTGGGCCTTGGCGCAGGCTGCGACGAGATCCTTCGCTTTGACGACTGCACGAACTTCATGAAGTCCGCTATCGTCACAGCCGACCGCGTGACGACCGTTTCCGAGACATACGCGCAGGAGCTGCGCTATCCGTACTATTCCCACGGGCTTGACGGCGTTCTGCAAAGCAGAGGCTCAGACTTCTCCGGAATCACCAACGGCATCGATATGCAGGTTTTTGATCCCGCGAAGATTGAGAACATCGCGCAGAACTTCACTGCAAAGACGCTTCGCGAGGGGAAAATCGCAAACAAGCTTGCCCTCCAGCAGCGCGTCGGCCTGCCGGAGGACCGTGACGTAGCTGTTCTGGCCATGGTCACGCGCCTCGTCGGGCACAAGGGCATTGATCTGCTGTGCTACATCGCCGAGCGCCTGATCCAGCGCCGCATCCAGCTTGTCATCATCGGCACAGGCGAAGAAAAATACGAATGGTACTTAAACACCCTGCGTGAACGGTTTGGCGATAAGGTCTCCGTCAATCTGCTCTTTGACGGCGGGCTTGCGAACCTTGTCTACGCTGCGTCCGACCTGTATCTCATGCCGTCGAAATCCGAGCCATGCGGCCTGTCGCAGCTCATTGCCATGCGCATGGGCTCCGTCCCGGTCGTCAACGCAACAGGCGGACTCAAGGATACGGTCTGGCCGTATAACGAAGCGGATGAGACGGGGCGCGGCTTTACCTTCCAGAGCTACAATGCGGACGATTTCCTCGCCGCCATTGACCGCGCGCTTGCGCTGTACTATAATGAGCCCGAAAAATGGCTGCGCCTCGCCGAAAATGATATGGCGGTCGATTCCAGCTGGGACGTTCCGGCGCAGAAATACATGGCGTTGTTCCAGAACGTCTGCGGACAGTAAGCGCCCTTGAAAAAGATATTAGAGAAAAAGGACATATAGAAGCATGACAAAAGAGAACCTTCTTCAGCACTTACAGGAATGCTGCGACCGGCTGTTCGGCTGCTCGCTCGAAATGGCGACGGAAAAACAGGTATATCGCGCTGTATGCGTCGCCGTGCGTGAGCTTCTGGAGGACGACCGCCGTGCGTTTGTTGAGCAGACGCGTGCAGAGCAGCGCAAGCAGGTCTATTATATGTCGATGGAATTTCTGGTCGGCACGAGCCTGCGCAACAACCTGTACAACATGGGCCTGCTGGAACCGGCAGGGGAGATCCTGCATGATCTCGGCTTCAGCCTGGAAAGCCTCTGCGCGCTTGAGCCGGATGCCGGACTTGGCAACGGCGGCCTGGGCCGTCTGGCCTCGTGCTATATGGACGCAGCGACCGGTCTGAATTATCCCGTGACCGGCTTCTCCATCCGATATGAGTTCGGCATCTTCCGCCAGAAGATCGTCGACGGCTGGCAGATGGAATTCCCGGATAACTGGCTCGAAATGGGCGATGTGTGGCTGCATACCCGCAAGGACGACGCTGTAGAGGTTCGCTTCGGCGGACAGGTGCACGAGTGGATGGACGGCGACAAGTTCAAGACCGCCCAGACAGGCTATCAGTCCGTCATTGCTGTCCCGCACGATTTGTACATTTCCGGCTATGGCTCCAAGGCCGTCAACAAGCTGACGCTCTGGAGCGCCAGTATGCCGCAGAGCTTTGACATGAACGCGTTCTCGCGCGGCGATTATGTCCGCGCGCTCGAGCAGAATACCATGGCCGAGGCCATTTCGAAGGTTCTCTATCCGGCAGACGACCACATCAACGGCAAGCGTCTGCGCCTGCGCCAGCAGTATCTGCTGGTGTCCAGCTCTTTGCAGTCGATTCTGAACGAGCATCTGAAAAATTACCATACGCTTGATAACCTGGCTGACAAGGTCGCCGTGCACATCAACGATACACACCCGGCACTCTGCGTGCCAGAGCTGATGCGCCTGCTGGTCGACGAGCACGACTACGGCTGGGAACGCGCGTGGGAGATCACCTGCGCGACGCTTTCCTACACCAACCATACCGTCATGGCCGAGGCACTTGAGCGTTGGCCGGTCGATCTGTTCCGGGAGCAGCTGCCGCGCATTTACGCCATCTGCCAGGAGATTAACCGCCGCCTCATGGAAAAGCTGCACTGCGTCTATCCGAACGATCCCGGCAAGTGGGAGTATATGGCCGCTGTCACGAACAGTGAGGTCCGCATGGCGAACCTGTGCCTAGCCTGCTGCCACAAGATCAACGGCGTTTCGCAGCTGCACACGGATATTCTTGAAAAAACCATCTTCAGGGATTATTATAATCTCGATCACAGCCGTTTCCTGAACATTACCAACGGCATTGCGTACCGCCGCTGGCTGTGCCAGTCGAACCCGGCCCTGACCGGCTATCTGCAGTCGCTCATCGGCGACGGCTTCCTGAACGACGCGAACGCGCTCGAAGCGCTGCTCCAATACCGTGACGATCCTGATGTTCTGGAAAATCTGCAGGCCATCAAGCGCAAGAACAAGGTACGCCTTGCCGCTTATATCGCGGAGCACAACGGTGTCAACGTCGACCCGGATTCGATCTTCGACGTGCAGGTCAAGCGCCTGCATGAATACAAGCGGCAGCTGCTGAATGTCCTGCATATCCTGACGCTTTACAACGATATCAAGGATCACCCGGAAAAGCCGGTCTATCCGCAGACATTCATCTTCGCGGCCAAGGCCTCCGCAGGCTATTATCTGGCCAAGCAGATCATTTCGCTCATCGTCGCCGTTTCCAATCTTGTAAACTCTGACCCGCAGGTGCAGAACAAGCTCAAGGTGGTCTTCATTGAAGACTATAAAGTCTCGCTGGCCGAGATCATTATCCCGGCTGCCGACCTGTCCGAGCAGATCTCCGTTGCGGGTAAGGAGGCCTCCGGTACCAGCAACATGAAGCTGATGATCAATGGCGCGGTCACGCTCGGCACGCTCGACGGCGCAAACGTCGAGATTCGTGAGCGCGTGGGCGACGAGAATATGTTCCTGTTCGGTATGACGGCCGACGAGGTGCAGGCGCTGTGGCAGCGCGGCTATGACCCGCGCCAGTTCCTGACGCCGGAGCTTGACAGAGTTCTGCAAATGCTGACCTCCGGCGTGCTGGGGCAGCGCTTTGACGATGTCGCCGCTTCGCTCCTGACGCCGCGCTTCGGCGCTGCCGACAGCTACATGACCGTCGCGGACTTTGCAAGCTACAAGGCTGCCAAGGCGCACGCGGTCGAGGTCTATCAGGACCGCACCCGCTTTGCAAAGATGTCCCTCACAAACATCGCAAGAGCCGGCATTTTCTCCTCCGACCGCTCGGTCGAGCAGTACGCCAGAGAAATCTGGGATCTGTAAGCACCACAGCAAATATTCCGAAGGGGCCGACAAGCATCGTCGGCCCCTTCCCTGATGAAATGGACGGTACGCCACATGAGAATTCTATTCGACAGCAAGCTTTCGCAGTTCAAAACGCCCTTCGGAACGCTCAAACGGCAGGAGGTCTGCACGCTGCACATCATGATCCCGTGCTCCTGCCGCACAACGGCGGTCTGCCTCGTTTTGCAGGCGGAAAACGGTGCGGAGCTGCGCCGTGTCCCGTTTGCAAAGCAGTCAGACGATACGCTCTACGATACCTGGGGCGGAGAGCTGACGATTTCCGATGCCGGACTGTATTTCTATTACTTCCATATCACCACGCAGGATGGCGCGTTCCGCCTGTTCAAGCAGGGCGAAAGCGACACGAACATGGAAGACGGCGGCCTCTGGCAGCTCAGCGTTCTGGAGGAAAAATTCCCCGTCCCGGACGACTGCGCGGGCGCAATCATGTATCAGATCTTCCCAGACCGCTTTTTTCAGGCCGGAGTTTGTGACCTGACCGGGAAGATCACGCCCTATTGGGTGCATGAGAACAAGGACGACGTGCCGGTCTATCTGCCGAACGCCAACGGCGAGGTGCTCAACAACGACTTTTACGGCGGAAATCTGAACGGCATCCGCGAAAAGCTTCCGTATCTGCACGCGCTCGGTGTGGAGATTTTATATCTCAATCCGATTTTCTATGCATGGTCGACGCACCGGTACGATACCTGTGATTACAAGCGCATCGACCCCATGCTCGGCTCGGAGGCGGATTTCCGCGCGCTCTGCGGCGCGGCGCACGCGCTGGGCATGAAGATCATTCTCGACGGCGTATTCAGCCATGTCGGCAGCCGCAGCGCGTATTTTCAGCAGGCGATCCATGACCCGGCCTCGCCGTACCGCGGCTGGTTCCGGTTCAAGCAGTATCCAAACGTCTACGACAGCTGGTGGGGGATCACGACGCTGCCGTGCATTGACAAGCTGAACCCGGATTATATGGACTATATCATTGACAGTGACGACAGTGTTGTCGTCCGCTGGCTGAAGCTTGGCGCGGACGGCTGGCGGCTGGACGTCGTCGACGAGCTGCCGGACGCGTTTCTCGCACGCCTGCGTGCGCGTATCCGGCAGGTCAAGCCGGACGCGATTCTGATCGGCGAGGTCTGGGAGGATGCGTCCAACAAGATCGCATATGACTGCCGCCGCCGGTATTTTACCGACCGGCAGCTCGATTCCGTCATGAACTACCCGTGGCAGAAGGCGATCCTGCGCTATGTGCGCGGGGAGGATGACGGGACAGGACTTGGCGCGTCTATTCGCACGATTGCGGAGAATTATCCGCCCGATGTGCTGCAGGCTGTGATGAATATTCTGTCCACGCACGACACCCCGCGCGCCATCAACGCGATTCTCGATCCGCGTGACGGCGACCGGACAGAGCTGGCCCGGCGGCACTTTACGGCGGAGCAGCTTGCAGAGGGGAAAAAACGTCTCAAAATGGCGGCATTTTTACAGTTTATGCTCCCCGGTATGCCGTGTATTTATTACGGCGACGAGGCGGGCATGACCGGCTACCGCGACCCGTTCAACCGCGCGTATTATCCGTGGGGCAGGGAAGACGGCAATTTAATCTCGTTCTACCGCTCACTGGCGCGCGTCAAAAAAGCTTCGCCCGCCCTGCGGCGCGGCACGGTTCTGGTATTGGAAGCGGGCGGCGGACGTCTGATGCTGCTGCGGCAGTATGAGGGCAAAAACGTGGCAGTCTGCTGCAACCGCTCGGAAAACCCGTGGACGCTTCCGCACAGCGGCACGATCCTACTCGGCGGCGGCATCGCCGAATATACCGGCGAAACGCTCACCCTCGGTTGCGGCGGCTTCTGCGCCATGGAGCGCAAATAATATACGGAGGCAATTCAAATACAAATCAGAGCTGCAGCGTGCTCAACTCGCTGCAGCCCTGATAAGACATGAGGAAGGAACCCGGAGCAGGCATGATTTCGGTCATGCCTGCTTTTCGTTCCAATAGCCGTCCTTTTCAGCTTGCCGCGCCAAGCGTATCCGCAAGCGCGGTATCGGCGGAGAAGGTACTGAGATTGTAGAGGAAAAGAACATCGGTCACGCCGCGCTGCGTCATAAGCTGCTCTACATCGTCGTAGTAATAGCGCGGATCGATCATGACGATCTGCTGATAGTAGGGGATGAGGAACGGTACGAAGCTGTTCGCATAGGAATCCTTGAAAATCAGCAGGATTTTCCCATTATTTGCGGTCGTTTTGATGGTGACAAGCGGATGGTTGCCGCCGAAAAAGACGGTGTATTTGTCCTTCGTATCCAGCGCAGAATCGACAAAGACAGAGCCGGCCTTTTCCTGCGTGCTGTCGTAGAGCACATAGTAGCTCACATCGGTGCCGAGCGGCTCATAGGCCGTGATCGTATCCTCGGCGGTGTGCTTGCCGCTCTTAGAGGCAAGCGTGCCCTCAAAGGAGTTGGTCAGGACATGGACGCGATAGTTCGTGATCGGCGTCTCGATCCCAAGCAGCTCCGCCGAGGCGTCAAAGGCGCAGTATGCGCCGAGGCTTGTCCAATGGTGGTCAGTGCGGTAAAAAACGCCGTCCCTGACGTGGGCTTTCAAAGCCAGCGTCACATCTGCATACTGCATACAGGGCGAAAGCGCCTGATTGACGGTGAACAGATCCTCCTGCTGATTGTGCGCAGGCGCGTTTGCAGGAAGATAATCGCACATAACGAGGGAGGCGTTTGGGACGATCATCGCCGTCATGCGGAGATCATCGTGCTTCGCGGCGAACTCCTTCATCGCGGTCAGCGTCCGGTCAAGCACAGCCGGATCGGGGGCCTTCGGGATCTCAATCAGATAATTGTCCTGACAAAGGTAAACGCCGTTGGACTCCTTCTGCCCAAGCAGCTGGTCGATCCGCAGCTTGGCGGAAATCCAGTGGTCGCGCGCAAAGAACTGATCTGCAAAGGCAGACTGCAGCTTCGACATAAAGCTTCCGTCCAGAACTGAAGCCGCCGTCAGCGCTGGATAGGCTTGAAGCTTTCGGTTCTCATTTTCCGAGAAATCGCGCTTCGTGTGAAGCAGATTGACAAGGCCGAAGACAAGCAGAACCACGGCAAGCAGCGCAGCCAGAAGGACTCCATGCAGCTGGCTGTTGCGCTGAAGGATCAGCTGCTGCTTTTCAGAGTCCTGCCTGCGCTTTTTTTGCGGATTCATGGGATCACCTCGCTTAGAACTGAGCATAGAGGAAGGATTGATAGGTGGCGTTCGTCATATACGGGACGCAAAGCAGGAAAATGCCGATCAGAAGCAGCGCAGAAAGCACAAGGCCAGGACTGCGCCGCGAGAACACGAGATGCCGGTAAAGCGTCCGAATCCATGGGCCGCAGCCAAGAATGCCGAGTACAAGAAGCTTCCAGTTTGCTGCAAAATAGTATTTTGCGGTGGAATCCCAAAACGCGCGGCTCCCGGCACCGAACATCCGCCCAAGATAGAAAATCGCCGAGGAAAAATCAGGAGAGGAGAACAGCACCCAGCCGACGATGACGGCCAGCAGCGTCAGAATATGGCGAATCGGGGAGGGCGTCTTTGCAAGGATTCCTTTGAGCGGATACTTTTCCAGCAGCAGCAAAATCCCGTGATACAGGCCCCATGCCACGAATGTCCACGACGCGCCGTGCCACAGGCCGGTCAGGATCCAGACGATCAGCAGGTTGCGGATGCACTTTGGCGTGCTTACACGGCTGCCGCCAAGCGGGATATACACATAGTCGCGGAACCAGCGGCCAAGGGAAATGTGCCATCTGCGCCAAAACTCCGTCAGGGAAGCAGAGAGGTAGGGATGGTCGAAGTTGGCGTCAAAGTCGAAGCCGAACAGCTTCGCCATGCCGATGGCCATGTCGGAATAGCCGCTGAAGTCGAAGTAGAGCTGAAGCGAATAGCAGATCGCGCCGAGCCACGCCGACCCGCCGGAAAGCGAACCGGATGAGAGTGCGGAAATACTCTGGAACGCGGCACCGAGATTATCGGCCAGCAGCACCTTTTTCGCAAGGCCAAGAACGAGCATCGGGACAGCTTCGGAAACCTTGTACAGCGTCACCGGATGCGATTTCAGCTGCGGCTCGAACTGTGCGTACTCGACGATCGGGCCGGAGATCATTTTCGGGAAAAAGCTGACATAAAGGCAGAAATCCAGCGGATTTTTCTGCGCGGGCGCGCGACGGTGGTAAACGTCCGAAAGATACGACAGGTTCTGGAAGGTGAAGAAGGAAATGCCGAGCGGAAGCGCCGCAGACGGCGCGTTCAGCGTGAACGGCAAAATGGCGTTGAGCGTTTCGATGGCAAATGCGGCGTATTTGTAAAAGCCGAGAAGCAGCAGATTGAACAGCACGCCGATCACAAGAAGGAATTTTGTGCCGCGCCGCCCCAATTCTGCGCAATTGCCGATGTCCAGGCCGACGCAATAGTTGAAAACCGTTACCAGCAGCAGAAGCAGCAGATAGACCGGAGAACCCCATGCATAAAAAACGAAGCTGATCAGAACAAGAAGTGCGTTCTTGCAGACACGTGGGCAGACCAGGTACAGGATCAGGCTGACCGGGAGAAACGCGAAGACAAAAAAGAGCGTGCTCAGATTCACGACGGTTCCTCCTTAAAGCGCTTTCAGAAACGCCTGCGCGGCAGCGGCTGCGTTCTCATGCACAACGAACAGGATATAATTGCCCTGTATCTCCACAACGGAGTTGGAGAGCAGATCATACTGTTCAACGCCATAGCCCTCGAAGCTCTTCATCTGCGTCTGCCTGCGGGCCTGAATGGCGTCAGAAACGGACGTCTGCTGCGAGAGATTGGAGAGCTTGACGAGCAGCAGCTCCCGTGCCCCCATATTTGTGGCCGGATAATAGAGCAGGCAGCCGTCCATTTCAGACGGCGCAAAGCCATAGAGCCGCCGCACCATCTGCGCGTCCGCCTCCTGCATATCCGTCAGATCGATCGATTGCAGAACGGCACTGCTGACAGCGTCAAAGGACACGCTGCTCTGCCGGTTCTGCATCGTCTGCGTGTAGAGAAAGCCCGCGGTCGCCAGAGCGGCGGCAAAGGCGAAAATGCGCAGGAGGATGCTCACGATTCCCACGCGGCGGGCCGCAGGCTGCGCAGCAGCAGTGTCCGGAGCAGGCACGTCTTCTGTGACAGCGGACTTTTCCGGCGCGGGGGGCTTGTTGGCTTCCGGCGTTTTCACCGGCTCGCGGATGGGCTGCGGGTCGGGAATGGGGGCAGCGGCAGTTTTGCGGCTGGCCGGAGCGTTGTCCAAAAACTCCGAAAAGTCGACCCCATCGATCACAAGCGGTGCGGATGGGGCAGGGGAAGCGGGCTGCTTCTGCGCCGGAACGGCCTGCTTGGCCGCTTTTTTTGTGGGTGCAGAGCCGAATTCGGCCAGAATATCGTCAATCGCCTGCTCCTTCAGCTCCGGCGAAAGGCTGCTTCCGCCGCGCAGGAGCAGGTCATTCAGCTGCGGATTCGTTTGATTCAAGGGCAAAGACATCATCATATACCTCAGCAATCAGTTCGGTACCCCAAAGCGGGTAAAAGCCGCCCAGCAGGTGCACGCCGTCGTCCTGATAAAGATCCGTGTGTTCTTCGCAGAGCTGCGTAATGTCCACGTACGGCGTGCCATTTTCCTCGCAAAAGGCGCGCACGGCGTCGTTGTAGTCCGGGATCTCCCGCCATGCGGGGCCGCGCTTGAACGCGAGTTCAAGGGCGGGGATGATGGAGCAGACATAGACTGTGGCGTTCGGAAGGTGCTCCTTGAGCAGGGCAAGTGTGTTGTTGATTTCATTTACATAATCCTCTGGCGTTGGCCAGTACCCGATGCCGACGTCATTGATGCCATAGGTCAGGAAAATGATCGACGGATTCAGCGCGACAAGCTCCTCCAGGTGGTCAATGACCTTTTTGATGGTCGCGCCGGAGTCGGCGAACACGCGCTCAGGGGCCAGATAGCCATAATAGGTGAAGCCTGACGTTCTGGAGTCGCCGAGCATGGCGTAATCCTCAAACAGCGACCAGACGGAAATTTCTCCGCTGTAGAGCTTTGCGCGCCATTCGTCCCGCATCGCATCCAGCTCCGCCTGACGGATGGCCTTGAGCTCCGCTTCCACGTCGTCGGGGCTGTGTGCCTCCTGCTCCTGAAGCCATTGCACGCCGGATGCGACCTCCGCATCCGTTGCAGAGCCAGCGGCGCGCTTCGCCGGGAACACAAAAATCCATAAAATCAGCAGCAAAAAAAGAACCAGAGACAAAAGCGTCAGCATCCTCCAGCTCCAAGCCCTCGCATTCATCAGCGTAACCCCCAGAGGTGAAAGTCAACCGGATATCAAGCCTGACCATTATAGTATAGCGCCACCGGTTTGTCTACAAAAATTGACAAAATACGCGCTGATTTTTTAGGGGGGGGGGTGAGCTTTTGGCGAGGAGATAAAACCCCCGCAGCCGAAGCTGCGGGGGAGCGCTCATACTGTATGCTGTTCGGATTTCGTGTCAGCCCTGATAGGTTCTGTATCGGTGAACATTAGCTGCTTCTGATGTTCTGTGAGCTTTTGCGTATTTTCCAGCGCCTCCATCTGCCCAAAGCAGGCGGAAAGATTGGTGTATGGCATGTCGGAGCCATAGAGCAGATGCGTCTCGTCCACGTTCCGCAGCAGCAGTTCCAGCTGCTTCTGGTCGGAGTGTCGGGATTCAAACCCGAGGCCTCTTGGTCCCGAAGGTTGGTCGGATATTTTTAGCGGACATTTCAAGGCATTTTCGCACCTTTCTGCTCAGAAAATTTCGCAGCTTCGTCGTTTCCAGCACGGATAATTCCACCTGATTTTTCCGCGTTTGGGTCACGGTTTGGGTCAGGACAGAAAACCAGCGGCGCAGAATCTGCGCCGCTGTAAACAAAGAATAGCGGCTTTCAGCCATTGCTGCCAAAGGCACTCTGCCTCTGGCAGTTTTTGCGTCTACGCAAAAATACGTAGGATAAATACGTAGTTCTACATATTTATTCGCATCCACACTTCTTGGTATAATTGCACCAAGAAAAGAAAAAACAGAAAAATAAATTTAGGCAAAAATGCAAAGAAAGAGGATGATTTGATGGATGAGGAAATGATGTTTGAGATGTCCGCAGGTTCTCTTGAGGGTCTGCCTTCCGTTGGTGAGATGTTTGATCTCACGGGAAAAGTTGCTGTTGTGAGCGGTACAATCGGTCTGGCACTGAGCGTCATTTACCGGCTGGCGTCCTGCGGCGCGAAGGTCGTCTTCGGCGCACGGCGCGAGGTCATCGGCCAGATGGCGGAGGAACGTCTGCGGGAGATGGGCCTTGATGTCCGCTTCCATAAGCTCGATGTCAGCAGCGTGGAGAGCTGCCGGGAGATCGTTGCGTTTGCGGAGCAGACCTATGGCACGGTGGATATTGTAGTCCCGGTCGCAGCGGCATTTTTCGCCCGCGCGTTTGTGGATATCAAGGAGTCAGAATACGACCGCATCGTTGATGTCGACCAGAAGGGTCAGTATTTCCTTGTGCAGGCTGCCGCGCGAAGCATGATCCGCGGCAAAAAGGGCGGCAAGGTCGTGACGGTCGCGTCTGTTGCGTACCGTGGCGAGGATATGCCGAAGCTCGCTATGATGACGGCTTATAATACCGCGAAGGCCGGCGTTGTCGGCATGACGCGCGGCATTGCCAAGGAGCTCAAGCAGTACGGCATCAACGTCAACTGCGTGGCTCCCGGCGGCATGGTCACGCCCGGCGCGATCTTCAATAATACGACTACGGCGGAGCTGTACGGTCCGGAGTGGACGCGCTATGTGACAGAATATGGTGCAGGCGTGCCTGTCGCGCCGAATCCGGATGAGATCGCGCGGATGATCCTCACACTCTGCACGCCGGTTTCAGATTTTATGTACGGTCAGACCGTTGAGGTCGACGGCGGCAGCCAGTTCTCGTTCCAGGACAAACCCTGGAGCTACACCATGGAGGGCGGTCTGCACGCATAAGGCCGCAACGCTGTAACCTTCCGGCAGTTGCCGGGCAAAATAGAAAGGAGCTACCACTATGGCTATCACATCCAAAAGCACCTTGCGCGACGTTCTTGCCGACCCGCGCGCCGTTGCTGTCATCGAGGAGTATGTTCCCGGATTCGTTGAGGAAAAGGCTGACCTGCTCGGTCCGGTCCTCGGCATGAAGATCAATATGCTGCTCAAATTCCCGCAGGCAGGCTTCAAAAAGGAAGATGTTGCGGATATCTGCGCGAAGCTCGACGCGCTCGACGCCTGAGTTTTCAAGAATAAAGAAAAGGAGTATAGAATATGTCTGAAAAAGCCGATGTCAAGAGCTCAAGAATGCAAAAGGGTCGTAAGACGATCAACTACCTGCAGAAGCTCAAGGATGAGGGCACGCCCATCGTTCAGATGTGCCCGGGTCCGCGTGATCAGTTCTGGACCATGGCCGCTGAAATGGCCGATGTCGATATCTGCCGCCTGACCGTTCCCGGCGATGGCTCCGATCCCGAAATGCAGATCAAGCTCGCACCTTACTGGATCAAGTGCGTCCGCAACGCGGCGAAGATCATCCACATCAACTTCTACATGCAAACCCCGACCTACGCTTCCAAGGAAGCGGCTGTTGCCAACGGCGCTCTGTACATGAACTGTGGCGCAGACTCCTTGCTGCCCATGGGTATCACGAACGAGACGCTCAAGTATATGACGGACAACTATCTGGTCGTGTTCGGCCACATTGGCGCACTGTCCGGCTGGCAGACCAGCCGTCAGGGCGGCTATAAGCGTCTGGGTCAGACAGCTGAGAGCGCAATGGAAGTGTTCAAGATGGGTTATGAGTATCAGGAGAACGGCATGATGGCCATGACCATCGAGCTGACGCCGATCGAGGTCACGAACGCGATTGCCAAGAAACTGCGCGTTCCCGTCATCTCCATCGCGGCCGGCGGCGCGGCGGACGGCTGCGAAATGGTCGACTTCGACACCTTTGGCATGATGCCGAAGCTGGCTTCCCATGCCAAGGTCTATGGTGAGTTCTTCCCGTTCGCCGTCGAAGCTTACATGAACTGGGCGGAAGATGTGCGTGAGCACAACTATCCTGAAGACAAGCACGGCTACCACATGGATGCCGCAGAGCTTGAAAAGTTCATGAACGCGCTCGAAAAGTTCTAAGACTGTTTCTGTGTCAGCGCAGAAGCAGAGGGTCAACCATCCCTGCCGTCAGCTTTTGTGCACGCACAGACATAAGCCGGAGTCCTGCATTGATTGCCAGCGGGGCTCCGGCTTCCTCCAAATTATCGTTTCTTTTTTTCTGAAAATCAGGTATACTGGATAAAAAGACAACGGGAGGATGGAAAAATGCCGCATCAGGAGATCCCATGGAAGCAGATCTATGATCTTTCTCTGCAATGCTGTAAGTACCGCAGTACCAAGTCCTTTTCGGTCAGTCTGCTGCGCGAAATGAACCGGCTCGTGCCCTTTGATGAAGCGGTCGTGTTCTATCTGAACGGCAATTTGAAAATTACCGATTACTACCTCTACAACATCAACCCCAAGTGGATGAGCCTATATCTGGGCTATTATTCGAACGCTGACCGCGGTGCATATGGTCTTGTGCAGCGCGATCTTGATAATCTCGACGGCGTATACGTCCATCAGTGGAGCTTCGAGCAGTCTGGAGAGGTCATCCCGGACTATATCCGGCCGCGCAATCTGGTCAGCACACTGGGCTTTCCGATGCGCGACGCAACCGACCGTATCCGCACGATCTTCGCGCTTGACCGACTGTCGGACGCACCCTATACCGACTGGGAGATTGAGACGGTCAGGTCGATACGAGAGCTTTTGAAGCTGTTTCACCGGCTGCTTTTTACATGTGCGGACGACGAAGCCGCGCAGCTTACATCCCGCACAGAGCTGCAGACACTTACGCCGCGCGAAATGGAGATCGTCAATCTGCTCGAACAGGGTATCACGCCTGCGAACATTGCGCATATTCTGCACATCACCGTGCCGACCACGAACCGGCACATTTATAACATCTACAAAAAGGTGAACGTCAATTCCCGTGCAGAGTTGATGGCAAAGATCAAATAAGAAATTTTAGGCACGAATGCCTTTTGCGATAAAAGAGGACAGCTTATGCAAATTACGTTTCAGTCAGAAGCGCGTGGGAAATTGCTGCGTGGCGCAGATCAGCTCGCGGACACAGTCAAAATCACGCTTGGCCCAAAAGGACGAAATGTGGCACTGTATCAGAAGCGGAACGCACAGGGGGCGAAGCTCTCTGACCGCGCGGGAAGCGGCGCACCAGTGCTCATCACGAACGACGGCGCAAGCATAGCGGAATCGATCGTCCTGCCGGACGCGCTGGAAAATGCCGGTGCGCAGCTTCTGCGGCAGGCAGCGGAGAAAACGAACGCCGATGCCGGAGACGGCACGACAACCGCAATTGTGCTGGCGCAGGCGCTTCTGCATGAGCTGCTCCGTCTGCGGAGCGCAGGCGCGGACGCAATGGCACTGCGGCGCGGCGTAGAAGCTGCGGGACGCGCAGCGTGCGATGCCCTGCAAATGCTTGCGCGTCCGGTGGACACCGAGGAAGCGCTGACACAGGTCGCGGCAGTCTCCTGTCAGGATGAAGCGCTTGCCCGGCTTGTCGGGCAGGCGTGCTTTGCAGTCGGACGTGAGGGCGTCGTGACGGTCGATGACGCGCAGAAGCAAGAGACAACAGTAGAAATTCGCCAGGGTATCGTCCTTGAACGCGGATTCCTTGCGCCAGAAATGACGACGAACGAGGAAAAGACTGCCGCCGAGCTGGATGATCCGCGCATTTTGCTCTGTGACAGCAAGCTCGACAATGTACAGGAGATCTTACCGGCGCTCATTGCCTGCGCGGAGGACGGCTGCGACCTGCTTATCATCTGTGAGGCGCTGAGTGGCGACGCACGCAGCACCATCCTGCGCACAGACATGGACGGCGATATCAAGATCGTCTGCATCGAAGCACCGCTTTACGGCGATGGCCGCCGCTGGCGCATGGAGGATCTGGCGGTGCAGCTTGGCGCGGTGTATTTCCAGAAGGCGCTCAATATGGATTTGCGCAGCGTAAACCGCAAGGATTTCGGCACGGCGGCACACGCGCGCGTCACGAAGCAGCAGACCGTAATCTCTGGCCCCGGCGGCGACAAGGCTGCCGTGGAAGCGCGTGTGCGTGAACTGCGGTATCTGGCTGCGAACGAGGACTATGAATTTAACCGCAAGCGCCATCAGGAGCGCCTTGCGCAGCTCTCATCCGGCGTTGCGACCATTCACGCGGGCGGACGGACGCAGACGGAGCTTTGGGAGCGAAAGCTGCGGCTGGAGGATGCCGTCCATGCCGCGCAGGCGGCGCAGCTCGAGGGCGTTGTGCCGGGCGGTGGAACGGCGCTGGTTCGGCTCATCCCTACGATAAAAAGCTGTGCGGATGCGCTGCGCGGAGATGAAAAGACCGGCGCACTGGCGGTCATTCACGCACTGGAAGCACCGGTGTGGCAGATCGCGGAAAATGCCGGTCGGGACGGAAGCACAATCGCGGCAAAGCTGCGCGGTCTGCCGGAGGCCATAGGCTATGATGCGGGCGCAGACCGATTTACAGACATGATGCAGGCCGGAATCCTCGACCCAGTGCGCGTCACGCGCACGGCGCTGCAAAGCGCCCTGTCCGTGAGCGCAAGCATGCTGACGACAGAAGCCTGCATTACCGGAAACGACCAGAGCACGGAGGCATGACGGTATAATGACGCAGGAGATGTTATTTTCAAAATACGCGGAACAATATCCGCTGACCGTTCCGCAGGAAGCCGTAGAAAATGAGCTTCAGCTGCTGATCCTTGAGGAAAAACAGCGCATCCAATATGAGACGCTGACAGGATTTGCGGTGCACCTTTCTCCGCAGGAGGAGCTGAACAAAAAAATGGAAGCGCTGCAGGCGGAAGCCCTACGCCGGGCAAAGGAGATGCTCGTCCTGCGCGAGATTATGGCAGCACAGACGATCCCGGTGACACCGGAGGAGCTGGAAGCCGAAGCCGCTGCGATCGCCCGACGTCAGAATACGACCGTCGCGGAACTTAAGCGGTTTCTCGGCGAAGACCTCGCCATGTTGCAAAGCGACCTGAAAAAGCGCAAAGCCGCCGCCTGGGCCTGCGAACAGATGGCCGCAGCCAAATGAAAAGTGAAGATGAATGGAAACCGGCAGCGGGAGCAAATGCTCCTGCTGCCGGTTTCTTATATGACCGTCGCCAAAGCCGGGCGGTGGTCATTTTGCGTTCCCAAAATATTTTTTCAAAACAGGCTGTTCAAAACGCGGTTTTCTGTCGGATTAAATAGAAGGACTTTTTGAGAAAGCCGCTGGCGAGTCAGAAGTAAATATTTTGTGAACTTTTGTGAAAAGGGGTCTAAAAAGTGTGTTCTCGCTGCCTACCACATGGGAGGACTTTTCAGAGAGACGAAAAAATGTAAATGATCTGTGAATTTTCTCGAAAGGGCTTCTAAAAATTGCTTTCCCGTGGCCTATGCAGTGAGGGGATTTTTTCGAAGGGAGACCGCTCAAAACGCAAAATTCTGTCGGATCAAATAGAGGGCGTTATTGCTGGACGTAAAATATCTTTCCCTCTGAATAAGAAAATTTGCGAAGGAGGGTAACAAAAACGGCTTTTAGTGTCGGATGAAATAGGGAGATGTTTTGACCGGCGAAAAAATTTCCGAATTTTTTGAAAACAGGCTGTCAAAACTGCGATTTTTATCCCTATCAGTAATGAGAGGCTTTTTTTCG
>OHGZ01000399.1_pt1 | contig 33208 bp, 30 predicted proteins | sample 1567851 | NCBI WGS metagenome assembly OHGZ01 (sample SAMEA3879563, study PRJEB24766) | human gut metagenome | biome: human-associated habitat; feature: feces | place: USA | collected 1985/1987 | reverse complement strand
TGAAATGTATCAAACAATGGTAGACAAAGGATTCAGTATTTCAAGTATCGCATCCATCTTCTCAGTAAGTGAAGAGTCGATTGAAAGGCTGTTGATGAAAGCATAAAGGTATGGACATGAACGTGTCCATATTTTTTATAGTTGACAAAGTGAACAAATAAATATAAAGTATACAAAGTTAACTAAATGGAGGCACTTTGCGAATACATTCAAGAAAATATATTGTCGGATTTTTCAGAGTTGTTTTAAACTAGTGATTCCTATTTTACCTTATCGAACTCCTGAAATATTAAAGAGTACATCTTTAATTTCTTATATTTGCATGGATAATCATATATCTAAAGTGATGGTTATTACTGATTTTACTGTGCATCAATTAGGAATATTAAATCGTATGTGTGAACACTTAGATCATCATTCTATTTCATATGTCATTTATGATAAGACGGTCGCAAATCCTACAAGTGATGATGTAGAGGAAGCAAAAAACTTATATTTATCTTCTAATTGTCAAGCTTTAATTGGTTTTGGTGGAGGATCTAGCATGGATTGTGCTAAGGCCGTTGGTGCTAGACTTGCTCGTCCTAAGAAACCACTATCAAAGATGGAGGGAATTTTAAAGATATGGAAGAAACTTCCATTGTTGATTTGTGTACTTGCCATAGCTAGAACAGGAAGTGAAACAACTCTTGCGGCTGTCATTGTAGATTCAAAAACACGTCATAAATATGCGATCAATGATTTTAATTTGATTCCTGATTATGCCGTTTTAGATCCAAACCCCACTTTATCCTTGCCTCCATTTATTACGGCATGTACTGGTATGGATGCTTTAACCCATGCGATTGAGGCTTATATTGGTAATTCGACTACAAAGAAGACGCGTGCATATGCGTTAAAGGCTACAAAACTAATTTTTGAGAATATATAAGGTGTATGAAGACGGAAATGATTTAGAAGCTAGAAGCAATATGCTCGATGCTGCCTACTATGCTGGGCATGCCTTTACAGTATCCTATGTAGGATATGTGCATGCGATTGCTCATCCATTAGGTGGAAAATATAATATTGCGCATGGACTAGCTAACGCAACATTACTTGATGTTGTATTGAAACAATATGGAGAAAGTGTGTATAAGAAGCTCTATGAAATGGCTCTGTATTGTGGCATCTGTAATGCGAATGATTCCTATAAGGTTGGGGCTGAGCGTTTTATTGAACAAATCACTTTAATGAAAAAGTATTTTGGCATCTCATCTATATTTAGTGAATTAAAAAATCGGATATACACAAATTGGCTATTTACGCAGATCATGAAGCCAATCCATTATATCCAGTTCCAGTTTTATGGGGTGTAAAAGAGTTAGAAAAAGTGTATGATTTTGTAGTGGAGGATTAAGTATGGATCCAATCGTTTTAAAACAAAGAGAATTTTATAAGCAACATAAAACTCTAGATATTAATTTTAGAATAAATGCCTTAAAAACTTTAAAAAAGGCGATTTTAGCTTATGAAGACAGAATTAATGAAGCTATTAAAATGGATGTCAGAAAATCAAATTTTGAAACTTATATGTGCGAAGTTGGGTTAGCTTTAAGCGAATTGACTTATATGGTAAAACACATTCGTAAGTTTGCTAAAGAAAGGAATGTATATACACCATTGTCTCAATTTTTGTCGCGTAGTTTTGAAAAGCCGAGTCCTTATGGTGTGGTGTTAATTATTAGTCCTTGGAATTATCCTTTTTTGCTTTCTGTTGACCCCTTGATTGATGCACTTGCAGCTGGAAATACGGTGGTATTAAAACCTAGTGAATTTAGTCCATACACATCACAAGTAATCAAAGATATGATTGAAGAATATTTCGATCCAGAATATGTGGCTTGTGTACTTGGAGATAGTGAAGTGAGTTCTAAATTATTGGATTCAAAATTTGACTATATTTTCTATACAGGATCAAAACGTGTAGGAAAAATTGTGATGAATAAGGCGAGTCAATATTTAACGCCAGTCACTCTAGAATTGGGAGGGAAAAGTCCTTGTATCGTAGATAAAGATGCAGATATTAAATTGGCGGCACGAAGAATTGTGTTTGGAAAATATTTGAATTGTGGACAAACCTGTGTAGCTCCAGATTATATGTTGGTACACGAATCTATAAAAGACCAGTTTATCGAATGCGTGATATTTGAAATTAAGCGTCAATATGCGAGCTTAGATGATTATGGTCATATTATTAATGAAAAGCACTATAAGAGGATTTTAGGGTTGATTGATATGGATAAGGTTGTCTATGGTGGAAAACATCATAATCTACAAATTGAACCAACGGTATTGGATCGTGTGGATTTTTCAGATCCTATTATGCAGGAAGAGATATTTGGTCCTGTTATGCCAATATTGACATATTCAAATTTAGATGTTGTTATAAATAAAATCAATTCTATGCCTAGCCCACTAGCTTTATATATTTTCACAAATAATAAAGAAGTATCTAAGAAAGTAACGAGTGAAGTATCCTTTGGCGGTGGCTGTATCAACGATGTTGTGATTCATTTAGCTACTAGTAATATGGGCTTTGGTGGTGTTGGCGAAAGTGGGATGGGTTCATACCATGGAAAGCGTGGTTTTGATACGTTTAGTCATACAAAGAGTATTGTGGATAAAAAAAGAATCATTGATTTACCTATGCGTTATCAGCCTTATACAAAATTGAATGAGAAATTGATTCGCTTTTTCTTAAGATAATCTTTATAATGGTGGTATGAATAAAAAAGAAAAATTTGCGTATGACATCGATTTTGGTGCCATTATGGACTATGTAGAAAACCGTTTTATGCTAGTAATAAAAGATGAAGATTGGACACAGGAGGAAATTGATATGTTGAATAGTGGTATTGATCTTCATTTTTGTTACACAAACGATATTGCCGTATTTGTGCTTGAAGGTGGCGATATTGATTCCAGTGATTTTTATTTCAATGTTCAAGAGTGTGATTGGAAAGAGCATTTGTTTAAAAGTGATTGTCTAGATATAGAAATTGTATTGGTTGATAAGGCAAATGACATTTGTTTCAAGAAGTCACATACTTTGACAAAAGAACAAAGCCAAAGTATTAAGGATTGTCTAAATCAACAAAATGAGGTATCCTTTATGCCAAGTGAATATGATGTGAATGTGCAAGGAATCCAGAGTGCATATGAACCATATGAGCTTATACGCTTTGAAAAATGCGAAATCAAATTTTAAGGAGAAAGATGATGAAGGCTGTTATTAGTGTAATTGGAAAAGACAAAGTAGGAATCTTGGCTATGATTGCCAATGAATGCGCAAACTACAATCTAAATGTATTGGATGTAACTCAAACAATCGTAGATTCTATGTTCACTATGACTATGATGGTTGCGATTGATGAAATGAGCATTCCATTAAATGAATTTGCGGAGAAAATGGAAAACTTAGGAAAAGAAAAGAATCTAGTCATTCGTTGTATGCATCAGGATATTTTCAATTCTATGCACAAAATTTAATGAGGTATTCCTATGCAAACAAATGAAATTTTAGAAACAATAAAGATGATTGACGAAGAATATTTGGATATTCGTACGATTACAATGGGTATTAGTTTACTGGATTGTATGGATCCAGACATTCATGTGTCATGTCAAAAAGTAGAAGAAAAGATTTGCCACTTAGCCAAAGACTTAGTAAAAGTTGGAAACGATTTTAGTAAGATTTATGGTATTCCTGTTGTAAATAAACGAATTAGTGTAACCCCAATTGCGATGTTAGTGGCTTGTTCAGGGGGAAATCCAGTTGAATACGCATTAACTTTAGAGCGTTGTGCTCAAAAATTAGGGGTTGATTTTATTGGTGGATATTCTGCACTGGTACAAAAAGGATATGCAGCAGGGGATAATGAATTGATTGAATCTATTCCTGAAGCCTTGGCAAAGACGCAGCATGTGTGTGCTAGTGTCAATGTAGGTAGTACAAAAGCAGGTATCAATATGGATGCCGTTGCGCAGATGGGGCGTATTGTGAAGCGTTGTGCTGAATATACAAAGGATGACAATTGTTTAGGAGCAGCTAAACTTGTTGTATTCTGTAATGCGCCTGAAGACAATCCATTTATGGCTGGTGCCTTCCATGGTGTAGGTGAAGCCGATTGTGTAATTAATGTTGGTGTATCTGGCCCTGGTGTTGTGCGTGCTGTATTAAGTAAAGCCGATAAATCATTGCGTATGGATCAGATTGCAGATTTAATTAAGCGCACAGCCTTTAAGATTACGCGTATGGGACAGTTGGTTGGAACTGTTGCGAGTGAAAAACTGGGTGTTCCATTTGGGATTGTGGACTTGTCTTTAGCTCCAACTCCAGCTATTGGTGATAGTGTTGCCTATATTCTAGAGGAAATGGGATTAGAAACTTGTGGTGCTTATGGAACAACGGCTTGTTTAGCCATGTTGAATGATGCTGTTAAAAAAGGCGGCGTTATGGCAACGAGTAATGTTGGTGGATTATCTGGTGCTTTTATTCCTGTAAGTGAAGATGCAGGTATGATTCATGCGGCAAGAACAGGTGCATTAAAATTAGAAAAATTAGAAGCTATGACGGCAGTATGTAGTGTTGGATTGGATATGATCGTAATTCCAGGAGAAACAAGTGCAAGTGTTATTTCAGGAATTATTGCAGATGAAGCTGCAATCGGTATGGTTAATACAAAGACGACAGCCGTACGTGTGATTCCTGCGATTGGAAAAGATGTTGGTGAAGAACTAGACTTTGGTGGTTTATTAGGAGCAGGTCCTGTCATGCCAATTTCTCAGATTTCAAATGATGTCATGATCAATCGTGGAGGAAGAATTCCTGCGCCATTACAAGCATTAAAGAACTAATCGTTTAGGGAGCTTTTTGCTTCCTTTTTATATTGCGTTTTATATGGTTAGATTATAGAGTATGTATGATTTAAAAAAGCTTTAATTAAAATGCTAATTTAATATTCAGTTATATTTTAGAGAGAAAAAATGGAATGACGTCGAAGAATGTTATGAAAAAATGGGAGCATAGAAGTCAATAAAGGGGATATTATCTCGTTGATTGGTCCGAGTGGTTCAGGGAAAAGTACGTTGTTACGTTGTATTCATGGCTTGGAACATGTGGATACAGGTAAAATTTATATGGATAACGAATGGATGAATCCGGATGATGAAAAGAAATTTCGTGCACAAAGAAATCGTATGGGATTTGTATTCCAGCATTTTAATTTGTTTCCAAATATGTCGGTTTTACAAAATTGTAAGTTAGCACAGGTAGAAGTTTTAAATAAAACGGATGAAGAAGCTGAAAAAACAGCTTTAGAGTATTTGGATAAAGTTGGATTATTAGAAAAGAAAGATGCATATCCTAATAACTTGTCTGGTGGTCAAAAACAGCGTGTAGCGATTGCCAGAGCCTTATGTATGAATCCAGATATTATGTTGTTTGATGAACCTACGAGTGCATTAGATCCAGAAATGATCAAGGAAGTGCTTGAAGTAATGAAGGATCTAGGTAAGCAAGGTATGACAATGGTTGTGGTTACACATGAAATGGGATTTGCGAGAAAGGTAGGCACTCGAGTTGTTTTCTTGGATCAAGGTGAAATTATAGAGGAAAATACAAGCGAAGAGTTTTTTGAAAATCCTCAGTCTGAACGTGCAAAGGATTTCTTGAGTAAGGTATTCTACGAATGAGATTGCCTGATTTTAAAGTCGAACAATGGATGAATGATTATGAAAATGATGCCATCTACAATATGACGGATACATGTGTTAAATCTCTTACGTTACAGGAATTGTTGGATTTGGAAGACTTTGATTTTTCAAATCTAATATTAGATTATGGTCAAGTCACTGGGGATATTGAATTGAAAAAGGAAATCCTATCTTTATATGAGCATGGAACAATTGACAATATCACAACAGCACAAGGTTGCTTGCAGGCAAATGAATTGGTGATGAACACTTTATTAGAAAAAGGAGATGAAATCATTAGTGTGGTTCCTGGATATCAGCAGTTTGTGGATGTTCCAAAATCACTTGGTTGTAAAGTGCATTTGGTTGAATTGGACGAAATGGATTGGCAGGTTAGTGTGGAAAAGTTTAGAGGTGTTTTAAATTCATCAACGAAAATGATTATTTTAAATAATCCCTCGAATCCAACGGGGACAGAATATTCTAATGAGTTTCTAAATGCATTGATTGAATTGTGTAAACCCTATAATACATATATTCTTTGTGATGAAGTATATCGTGGCTTAAATGAGGTAGTATCTATAAGTGATTTATACGAGAATGGAATTTCAACATCAAGTTTAAGTAAAATGTTTTCACTGGCTGGATTACGCCTTGGCTGGATCAAAGCCAATGAGTATGTGATTCATCAAATCAATGTAAGAAGAGATTATTCAATGATTTCTACAGGTCCTTTAGTGGACAAATTGGGATGGATTGCCCTTAAGCATAAGGATGAATTGATTTTAAGGGCTAAAAATATTATTTCAACAAATAAAAATATCGTTCATGAATGGCTTAAAGATAATCCTTCGTTTGAATGTGTATTACCAAGTGGTGGTACGGTTTGTTTTTTGAAGTATTATTTTGATTTAAAAAGTGAGACGTTTGCAAAATTATTATTGGCAGAAAAAGGCGTTTTCTTTGTGCCGGGATCGTGTTTTGATAAGGAATATTATTTTCGTTTAGGCTTGGCTCAAGATAGTAAATTATTTAAGGCTGGCTTGAATGAACTTTCGAACTTTGTGGATGAACATTTGATTTCATGATAAAATGATTTGCGTAAGGGGGAATACTTATGCGAGTTCAATATTTGTTGTGTGCATGTTTATTGCTCTGTGGCTGTACAAAAGTGAGTGATCTTACGCATCAAAAGAGTAAATCAACTGAAAAGGCGCCGGTAACAGTAAAAAAGACAAATAAAGTAAAGGTAATTGATTGTAAGAATGATTCTTCGCAACAAGTTACTTTTGAAGCTAAGGGGGATAAGATTCAAAAGATGACACAGAAGTTTGCGATGAGCTTTTCAGATTTAGGTATAACAGAAGATATGAATTCTGAACAGATTCAATCTAAGATCAATTCTTCATTGGATGATAAATATAATTCGATTGAAGGCGTTCATGTATCTACTGAATTAAAAGAACAGCAGGTTGAAGTGACGTTGGAAATGAATTTTAAAACAGCAAATATAGATACGCTGATTGAAAGTGGCTTATTAGATAAGGGTGAAGCTCAATCGGATTATGTAAGTTTGAAAAAGACGCAAAGTGCTTATAAACAAGAAGGATTTGCGTGTATGATAAAATAGCGGGTCTTCCGCTATTTTCTATTTGAAAGGATGAGTTAAAAGATGCGTTATTATATTGCGGATACACATTTTTTTCATCGTTCGTTGAATGAAAAGATGGATCAAAGAGGTTTCGAAGACATCGAGCAAATGAATGAATATATGATTGATCAATGGAACAGTAAAGTTCGAAAGAATGATGAAGTTGTTGTTTTGGGAGATTTTTCATGGGGAAACGCAAGTCAAACAACAGAGATTTTGGATGAATTAAAGGGAAAAATTTATTTGATTCGTGGAAATCATGATCGTTTCTTGGATGATAAAAACTTTGATGCTTCGCGATTTGTTTGGATCAAAGATTATGCGGAATTAAATGAGAATAAACGAAAAGTAGTTTTATCTCATTATCCAATTGCGTGCTATAACGGACAATATCGAAGAGATGAGGATGGAAACCCAAAAACATTTATGTTGCATGGGCATATTCATGCGACGCAAGATCAACAATTTTTAGATGCTTATCAAGAGTATATTCATCAACAAAAACACCCAAGAATCAGTGATGGCCAATTAGAGGGTGTGCCTTGCCAACTTATTAATTGTTTTTGCATGTATAGCGATTATGTGCCAATGACATTAGATGAATGGATTGAAATTGACAAGCAAAGAAGAAATATCCTATAATTGTTATAACAAATATATAAGGAGATCAAATTATGCATAAGTTGGATACAACGTCGGGTCATCTTCCTTACTATAAACAAATAAAGGAGTTCTACAAAAAAGATATCCAAGATGGAGTCTTGGCTATAGGAGATCGCGTTGACAGTGAAATGGAAATTCAAGAGATGTACGATGTTTCAAGAATTACAGCAAGACAAGCTATTCTTGAATTAGAACAGGAAGGTATGATAAAGCGTGGACGTGGCAAGGGTACGTTTGTGACATATAGACCTAAAATCAAAGAGGAGTTGTCGCATATCCGTAGTTTTACAGATGAAATGACAGCTTTAGGAAGAACGCCGGGAACTAAGTCTTTTCACATCACAAAAGAAATTCCGGATGAAGCTACAAGAGAATTGTTTGGCTTGGACGAAGAAATGATGTATTGCGTCCGAAGAGTTCGTACCGCAGATGATGTGTTATTGGTGTATTTTGTGTCTTATTTTCCTTTAAGTTTGAATATACCTTTGAATATGGAAGAACAAACACAGTCTATTTATGAAGTGATTGGTGCACCGACAAGAATAGATGAAGAGTTTTCTGCGATTAATCCGAGTGAAGAAATCTGTTTAGCTCTGAAGATACGTAAGGAACAGCCTGTTTTAGCTCGTAAGCGTGTTTCTTATGATAAAAAGAAGAAAAAGATAGAGTATACAATGTGTTACTATCGTGGCGATTTATATAGTTACACAATTTCAACATCGCAAAAATTATGATTTTAACGATCGACATTGGTGGTACCAATATTAAATATGGATTATGCGATGCGTCAGGGAATATCCAACAAAAAGGGGGATATCCTACTTTAGATACGGCAGATAAAATCGTTCAATCCATTTGTGAATTACCATTTGAATATACTGGAATTGCGATCAGTATGCCTGGAATCTTGAATGAAGATCATTCAAAGGCGTTTATTACGGGTAAACTGACTTTTCTATCGAACTACCCTTTAAAGGAGCGGTTGGAAGAAATTAAAGGTTGTAAAGTGACAATTGAAAATGATGGTCGTTGTGCAACGTGGGCTGAACTTGGATTTGGAAATTTGATACATTCAAAGAATGCTTTGGTTGTGGTTCTAGGTACATATATTGGGATGGGCATAGTGATTGATCATAAGGTATATGAAGGTTCACATTTATTGGCAGGTGAATATTCAGATGCGCATATGGATACAGAAAAAACTTTTAAGAATACCATGGCTACATGCTTTGGAAAAGATGGTCTTGAAAGAGCGACGGGTTTAACGGGTAAAGAACTTTTTGATCATTTAGATGATGAAAGAGTATATGCAGGTTTTAACAAATATTGCCAAAATTTGGCTTGGATGTTAAACAATCTTCAGTTGCTGTTAGATGTGGATACAATTTTGATTGGTGGAGGTATATCGGCACAGCCTAAACTGATTGCGTGTATCAAAGAAAATATGATGGGTTTGACACAATGGTTTCCAACTTTAGAGGAACCTGTTATCAAAGCTTGTAAATTTAACAATGATGCTAATTTATTAGGTGCATTGTGTTACTACAAAAATAATACCGAGAATCATTAAGCGTTCTCGGTATTTCTTACTTAGAGGGGGAAGGGCATGAAATCGTTAATTGGTGATAAGAAGTTTTATCGAATGGTTTTGATTGTATGTATTCCGATTGTTATACAGAATGGTTTTACCAATCTTGCCAGTTTATTAGACAACGTTATGATTGGACAATTAGGAACGCTATCTATGAGTGGTGTATCTATTTCAAATCAGTTATTTCAAGTGTTTAATGTGAGTGTTTTTGGTGCAATGTCAGGTGCTGGAATATTCTTGGCACAATTTTATGGACGTGGAAACAGGGATGGTGTACACAATTGTTTCCGAATTAAAATGTTGCTTGGCATTTTGATTTCAATATTGGCCATATGCATTTTTAAAGTGTTGGGTCCTTCATTGATTTCATTATATCTAAATGATGATCCGACAGATAGTTTGACAACTTTGAACTTTGGTAAGCAGTATATGGATGTTATGCTGATTGGACTCATTCCTTTTGCGATTACACAAGTATATTCTTCTTCATTAAGAGAAACGGGAAATACAGTTTTACCAATGAAGGCTAGTGTTATAGCGGTTATTGTGAACTTTTGCATTAACTATATCTTGATTTTTGGTCACTTTGGGTTTCCTAAACTAGGAGTTATTGGTGCGGCCATTGGTACGGTTATTTCAAGAGTTGTAGAGATGGGGATAAATGTAGCGGCAGGCTATAATAACAAATATTTAAGGGATGCGATGCGTTTAGATAAGATATCAGGTGATATATTTAAGAATGTTGTTAAAAGAGGGATTCCACTATTGTGTAATGAAATATTGTGGTCGATATCCATAGCGCTTATTTCTCAATGTTATTCAACAAGAGGACTTGAGGCTGTGGCGGCCATCAATATTACAACAACAGTAACCAATTTTTTTATGATTATTTGTTATGCAATGGGAAATTCGATTTCAATCATTGTAGGTCAAAGACTGGGTGCTGGTGAAATTGAATATGCCAAAGACTATGATTTGAAGATGGTATTTATGAATTTTATGATGTGTTTATGTATTGGTGTGGCATTGTTTGGATGTTCATCCTTTATTCCTCAAATCTATAATACGTCTATAGAAGTAAAGTCATTAGCAACATCTTTATTAAGAGTTTCAGCTTGTATGCTTCCAATTATTTCTTTATATTACAGTAGCTACTTTACAATGCGTGCAGGAGGAAAAACATTGCTTACCTTCTTCTTCGATAGTGGATATACATTCATGTTTACGTTTATGGTTGCATTATGTTTAACTCGTTTTACGAATTTACCTATATTCAATGTGTACTTATTGGTGCAATGTGTGGATATTCCTAAGGCAGTATTAGGAATCACATTAGTCAAAAAGGGGATTTGGGTACATAATATTGTCAATGAACTTTAGCCTTCTTGTTGGAAGGCTTTTTCATTTAAAAAGCAAAAAAAAGAAGTCCTTTCGGACTTTATTTTAACAATGGTGACGCGTACGGGATTCGAACCCGTGAATGCATGCGTGAAAGGCATGTGAGTTAACCGTTTCTCCAACGCGCCATGTATATTAAACTTGTCTTTCCTGACAAGTGCTAATTAATAATACTATAAGATTTTATATATTGCAAGCAAAAAAATTAATTTTTTTGTTTATTTTTTTGACGGTTTATATTTATTTGTCGTAGGTAAAGAAAATAATGCATTTAATGTATCATATTGTATATGATAAAGTCTAGGGATTTAGTAGGAATATAGGTTATGTTTAATGTTAAATATATGTAAAAAATAGTGTGGTTAAATTAAATTTGGTTATAAATAAATTTTAAAAAAAACGATTAAAAGCGCTTGCAGATATGTGTTATGATACAGAAGTAAAAAGACGCATCCCATTGATTAGGATATAAAGCGGACATTAAAAGTGTATAACAGATAATATAAATTGATTTCACGACAAATGGCTTTGTTTCGAGTATAATTTATAAATTCATTTTGAAACACCCAGCTGCAAATCATATTATATGTATGTCTCTATATAGAAATCATGTGAAGTATCCTTTTGGGAATTGTGTCTTAGAGTAAAAATCTATACAGGAGGATAATATGAACAAAAGATTTTTAACAATTGCTGCAGCTTTATCTATGGGTGTTGCATTAACTGCTTGTAGCAGTGGAGGAGGAGATGAAGGAAAAACTGGTGGTTCTAGTGTTGCGAATGCTGACAAACCTTTAGTATGGTATAACCGTCAACCTTCCAACAGTTCAACTGGTGAATTAGACATGGATGCATTAAACTTCAACAAAGATACTTATTATGTTGGTTTCGATGCAAATCAAGGTGCTGAACTTCAAGGACAAATGATTAAAGAATATATCGAAAAGAATATCGATACATTAGATCGTAACGGAGATGGCGTTATCGGTTACGTATTAGCTATTGGTGATGTTGGTCACAATGACTCTATTGCTCGTACAAGAGGTGTTCGTAAGGCATTAGGAACTGGTGTTGAAAAAGATGGTGAAATCGTAAGTGATCCAGCTGGTATTAATAATGATGGTAAATCTAAGAGTGTTCAAGATGGCTCGTTAGAAATTAATGGAAAAACTTATACAGTAAGAGAACTTGCTTCTCAAGAAATGAAAAACTCTTCAGGTGCTACTTGGGATGCTGCTACTGCTGGTAACACAATCGGTACATGGACTGCTTCATTCGGTGATGAAGTTGACGTTGTAGCTTCTAACAATGATGGTATGGGTATGTCAATGTTCAATGCTTGGTCAAAAGAAAACAAAGTTCCTACATTCGGATACGATGCTAACTCAGATGCAGTTGCTGCAATCGCTGAAGGATATGGTGGAACAATTTCTCAACATGCTGACGTTCAAGCTTATTTAACATTAAGAGTATTACGTAATGCTTTAGATGGTGTTGATATCGATACAGGTATCGGTACAGAAGATGATGCTGGAAACGTATTAAGTTCAGATGTATTTACATACAATAAGGATCAACGTTCTTACTATGCATTAAACGTTGCTGTTACTGCTGACAACTATAAAGATTTCTTAGATTCAACAGTTACTTATGCTCCAGTTTCTAACCAATTAGATGAAAAAGATCACGCTAAGAAGAGTGTTTGGTTAAATATCTACAACGCATCTGATAACTTCTTAAGTTCAACTTACCAACCATTATTAGAAAAATATGATGACTTATTGAATTTAGATGTTGAATACATTGGTGGAGATGGACAAACTGAATCTAACATCACAAACCGTTTAGGAAATCCAGACAAATATGATGCATTCGCAATTAACATGGTTAAGACTGACAATGCAGCTTCTTACACAGGAATCCTTAAATAAATAATTCAAAAATAACATAGGGATTAAAATTATTAGGGAGAAATTATTTCTCCCTAATATTATTTAGATAGTAGTAAACAAAATAGGAGAGATTTTATGGCAGATAAGAATGAAGAACTAGTCTTATCTATACGCGGAATGAGTAAGTCCTTTGGACGTAACCGTGTTTTGGATCATATTGATTTAGATTTAAAACCAGGTACAGTTATGGGACTTATGGGAGAAAATGGTGCTGGTAAATCAACAATGATGAAATGTCTATTCGGGACATATCAAAAAGATGAAGGTACAATTTTCTTGGAAGGAAAAGAGATTAACTTTTCTGGACCAAAAGAAGCACTTGAAAATGGTATTGCCATGGTACACCAGGAATTGAATCAATGTCTTGAAAGAAATGTTAAAGATAACCTATTCTTGGGACGTTATCCTACAAATGCTTTTGGCGTAGTAGATGAAGATCGAATGAAAAAGAAATCATCTGAGCTTTTTAGAAAGCTTGGTATGACAGTGAATTTAGATACACCAATGCGTAATATGTCTGTTTCACAAAGACAGATGTGTGAAATTGCTAGAGCAATTTCATATAATTCAAAGGTTATCGTACTTGATGAGCCTACATCTTCTTTGATGACACAAGAAGTTAATAAATTGTTTGATATGATGCGTATGTTGAAAAAACAAGGTATTTCGCTAATTTATATTTCTCATAAAATGGATGAAATTTTTGAAATTTGCGATGAAGTATCAGTTCTAAGAGATGGAAAAATGGTTATGACAAAACCTACTTCAGAAACCAACATGAATGAGTTGATTGCAGCCATGGTAGGTCGTTCATTGGATAACCGATTCCCACCTGTTGATAATGCTCCTGGAGAACCAATGTTATCTATTCAACATGTATCAACAAAATATGAGCCATACTTAAAAGATATTACATTTGACGTTAAAAAAGGTGAGATTTTCGGTCTATATGGTTTAGTAGGAGCTGGACGTACAGAGTTGCTAGAAACGATTTTTGGTATCCGTACTAGAGCCTCAGGTCGTGTTTATTTTGACAATAAATTAATGAACTTTAATAGTGCTAAAGAAGCAATTGAACATGGTTTTGCCCTGATTACTGAAGAGCGTAAAGCAAATGGATTGTTCTTAAAGTGTGATTTAACATTCAATACAACGATTGCGAATTTACCTTCTTATATGAGCAAGGTAGCACTTTCTGATAATAAGATGATTCAAGCTACGAATAAAGAAATCAAAACAATGAGAACTAAGTGTATGGGACCAAATGATGCGATTACAAGTCTATCTGGTGGTAACCAACAAAAAGTTATCTTCGGTAAATGGTTAGAGAGATCACCAAACGTATTCATGATGGATGAACCTACACGTGGTATTGACGTAGGTGCTAAATATGAAATTTACGAATTGATCATCAAAATGGCTAAACAAGGAAAAACTATTATTGTAGTTTCAAGTGAAATGCCAGAAATCTTAGGTATTACAAATCGTATTGGCGTTATGTCAAATGGACGCTTAGCCGGAATTGTAAATACAAAAGATACTAACCAGGAAGAGTTGTTAAGACTCAGTGCAAAATACCTATAAAGGAGATAATTATGACAAATACAGTTACAAATATTCTTAGTCATGATGAAGAGCTTGCACTACGTAAACCTATTGAGGATTATGTAGGAAAGATCCAAGCTGAAATTGATGAACTAAGAGAAGAAGGAACAAATAAAGTATTGGAATATTCTGAAGAAATCGAGGTTCTAAAGAGAGATAAAATTTATACTAAAAGCGAAAAAGAAGCTCGTATTTCAGAATTAAATGGTAAATTACAAAAAGCCAAAGAAATCGAGGCTAAAAACAAACAGCCAATCAATGACAAAATTGCAGTAGCTGAAAAATATTTAAAGGATCACTATCAAACAGATTACTACAACAAAGTTGTTGAAAGTAATAAGTATGAGGTTCAAAAAGCTAAGGCAGACTATGATAAAAAATTAAAAGAATTAGAAAAAGAACACAAAGATATTTTATCAGGTCTTAGTGACAAAGAAGAAATTAAAGAAGAGAACTTTATTTATAAGAACCGTTTATTCGATGCAAAACTTGAATATACTAAAAATATGCAAGAGGCAAAAGATCGTAAACATGATGCGTTTACATTTGAATATCACTTAATTGACTTATTGAAGATGTCAAATTTCTCGTTTGCAGAAAAACAAGCTCAAAAAATTGAAAACTACAAGTACTCATTTAATACTCGTGATTTTTTATTGAAAAATGGTTTGTATATTGCGATTATTTTAGTATTCATTTTCTTATGTATCATTACACCAATTAAGAAGAATGGTTTACAACTTTTTACTGTTAATAACATTTTAAGTATTATGCAACAAGCATCTCCAAGAATGTTCTTGGCATTAGGTGTATCTGGTTTAATTATGTTAGCTGGTACTGACTTGTCTGTTGGACGTATGGTTGGTATGGGTATGACAGCTGCAACAATTATTATGCACAATGGGCCTAACACGGGTTCAGTATTCGGTCATGTATTTGACTTCTCAACTATGCCGGTTGGCGGAAGAATTCTTTTAGCATTAGTTGTTTGTGTTGCGTTATGTACAATGTTTACAACGATTGCCGGTTTCTTTGCGGCTAAATTTAAAATGCACCCATTCATTTCCACAATGGCTAATATGTTAGTTATCTTTGGTTTGGTAACTTATTCAACAAAAGGTGTGTCTTTTGGTGGTATTGATCAATCTATCCCAGGAAAGATTATTCCTAAAGTTGGTGGCTTCCCAACAATTATTTTGTGGGCAGTAGCTGCAGTTGTGATTGTTTGGTTCATTTGGAATAAAACAAAATTTGGTAAAAACTTATATGCCGTAGGTGGAAACCCAGAAGCTGCTTCTGTATCTGGTATTTCAGTGTTTAAGGTTACTCTTGGTGCCTTTATGTTGGCAGGAATCTTATACGGATTTGGTTCTTGGTTAGAATGTATTCGTATGATTGGTTCTGGTTCAGCTGCGTATGGACAAGGATGGGAAATGGATGCAATCGCTGCCTGTGTAGTAGGTGGTGTATCATTTACTGGTGGTATCGGTAAAATTTCTGGTGTAGTAGTTGGTGTATTGATTTTTACTGCATTAACTTATTCATTGACAATTCTTGGTATCGATACTAACTTACAGTTCGTATTCTCAGGAATTATCATTCTTATCGCTGTAACTCTTGACTGCTTGAAATACGTACGTAAAAACTAATTAATTAAAAAAACTCTTAGTTTTCGCTAAGAGTTTTCTTTATGTTTTCTACATCTTCTTTAGTCGCAAGACCTACTTGGAAGGCACTTGCACTACCACAACACAAACCATTGATGAATGCTTTATCATAGTCGGTTGTTTCTAAATATCCTGCAAGGAAACCTGCAACCATCGAATCACCAGCACCAACAGAATTCACTACCTCTCCTTTTGGCGCTTTACTTTGAATCACTTCATTATTATCACTTACAAGAACTGCACCTTGTCCTGCCATAGAAATCAATACGTTTTGAGCACCCATTTCCTGTAGCTTTTTGGCGTAAGGAATGACTTCATCTCGAGTGTTTAATTCGACATTAAAGATTTCACCTAATTCATGATTGTTGGGTTTTATTAAGAAAGGTTTATATTTTAATACTTTTAATAATAGGTTGTTTGTCGCATCGACAACAACTTTTATTTTCTTTTTCTGAACACGCTCCATGATTTGTTCATACATTGTATCTGGTAAAGTACTTGGAATGCTTCCTGAAATGACGAGAATATCTTTTTCTGTTAGATCATCTAATTGATTGAATAATTCTTGAATGTCTTCTGGCTGAATATCAGGCCCCATACCATTGATTTCTGTTTCTTCATCTGATTTCATTTTTACGTTGATTCTAGATAATCCTTTCTTTACATGAATGAAATCTGTTTTAGCTCCATAACTCTCTAATCGATGTTCAATTTCTTCCCCTGTAAAACCTGCCATAAAACCTAGGGCTGTACTTTCGTGTCCAAGATTGGATAGGACAATTGAAACATTAATGCCTTTTCCTCCGGGAAGGATTTCTTCTAATTTTGTTTTATTAATGATACCAGGCTTAAAATGATCGACTTGAATAACGTAGTCTAATGAGGGGTTAAAAGTAATTGTATAAATCATAATGATCTCCTTTTCTTTATCTAATTATAGGATACTCCTTTTATTGTTGTTTCGCAAGTTAAATGTTTTCGAAATAACAGTTGACAATTAAAATAATTCGGTTATTATGTAGATGTAGCTTTTGAAACAACAATTTACAGAGAGAGGAGACTTTTAAAATGAAAGCAAAGGCAGTGCGATTACATGGAGCTAATGATTTAAGATTAGACGAATTTGAATTACCAGAAATTAAGGAAGATGAGATTTTAGTAAAGGTTGTCTCAGACAGTGTTTGTATGTCAACTTACAAATGTGCCATCTTAGGAGTGAATCATAAACGTGTTCATGAAGATGTTGCGGATCATCCAGCTATTATGGGACATGAAATGGCGGGTGATATTGTTAAGGTTGGTGCTAAGCATCAAGACAAATTTAAACCGGGAATGAAGTTTACTTTACAACCAGCATTAAACTATAAAGGAACAATGTGGTCACCTGGTTATTCTTATGAATTTTTTGGTGGAGATACAACTTACTGCATTATTCCAGCTGAAGTAATGGAGCTAGGATGCTTACTTGAATATAAAGGTAAAGCGTATTATGAAGCTAGTTTAGCTGAACCAATGTCATGTTCGATTGGAGCATTTAATGCAGCTTATCATACACAGATGGGTGTGTATAAACATGAAATGGGAATTAAGAAAGATGGAAAACTTGCGATTCTTGCAGGAGCAGGCCCTATGGGACTGGGCGCATTAACATATGCGTTGCATAGAGATATTCGCCCTAAAATGGTAGTGGTTGCGGACGTAAATCAAGAAAGATTAGATCGAGCAGCTCACTTATTCCCGGTTGAAGAAGCGGCAGCTGATGGAATTGAATTGCATTTCGTGAATACAGGAAAGATGGAAGATCCAGCAGCCGGCTTAAAAGAAATTACAGGTGGAACTGGTTTTGATGATGTATTCTGTTATGCACCGGTTGAAGCGGTTGTGGAATTGTCAAGTGCTGTATTAGGTCGTGATGGATGTTTAAATTTCTTTGCGGGACCTACGGACAAACAGTTTAGTGCAAGAATGAATTTTTACGATGTTCACTATAATTCGACACATGTAATGGGAACTACAGGTGGAAATACAGATGATATGATTGAATCTTTACGCTTAACAGCAGAAAATCGTATTGATCCAGCTGTTATGGTTACGCATATTGGTGGTTTGAATGCAGCGGCTGAAACAACATTAAATTTGCCTAAGATTCCAGGCGGAAAGAAGTTGATTTATACGCATTTAAATATGCCATTGGTTGCATTAACAGATTTAAGAGAGATGGGAGAAAAAGATGATCGATATACTGCGTTGGCAGATATCGTAGATGCTCATAAGGGATTGTGGTGTCCTGAAGCAGAAGAATATTTATTGGCTCATTTTGAACAAGAATAGATTTTATTAAACCGAGAATCTTGTGTATACTAAATACAGTAAATACAGGAGGTATTGTATGGAAGTAATGGATCAAAGAAGAAACGAAATTGTAGAGTTTGTGAATGAAAACAAAACGGTAACTTTTACACAATTAAAAGAAAAATTTCCTTCTGTGTCTGAAATGACATTGCGTACTGATTTAAAATATTTAGATCAAGTTAAAAGAATTGTTCGAATTCATGGGGGAGCCAAATCTATGGATGTGGTTTCTGGAAATGATGATGTATTAAAACTTCGTTACGGACGGAATGCAAACGAAAAGAAAGAGATAGCGCAAAAGGCATTATCATTTGTAGAACCAGCTAAGACAATTTTTGTAGATTCAGGCAGTACGACTACATTGTTGGCACATGTTTTAAATAATCAAAATAATATTTTTTATACAAGTGGCTTAACGTGTGCTATAGAGATGGCAAAACTTTCTAAATCGAAAGTGTTTGTGACAGGTGGAAATCTAAATATGCGCAGTTTTAGTGTCAACGGAATGGATGGACTTCGCTGCTTAGAGAAGGTCAACTTTGATGTTGCGTTTATTGGTGTAACTCGTTATGCGAAAGATACGGGGTTTACGTGTGAATCTTTAGAGGATTGTGAGTTAAAGCGAAAGGCAATTGAAAGATCTAAAAAAGTGATTGTGTTAATGGATTCTAGCAAAGTGGAAAGAAAGGGTACATATACAATTTGTGATTTAGATCAAGTGGATGTATTGATCAGTGATTCGTTACTTTCAGATAGTTTTAAACAAGAATGTGAAAAACGAGGACTATCTGTATATTAAAGAAGTCCTAAGAAAGGACAATTATGAAAACAACTCTTCAAAAGCTTGGTAAAAGCTTATCTGCGATGGTTATGCCTAATATTGGTGCTTTTATCGCTTGGGGATTTATAACAGCTTTATTTATTGCGGACGGATGGTTACCAAATGAACAATTGGCATCGATTCAACCATATATGTTGACTTATTTATTACCAGTATTAATTGCGGCAACCGGAGGAAGAATGGTTGGCGGTGATCGTGGACTTGTGATGGGGTCGATTGCGATTATTGGATGTATTGCCGGTGTTGGTGGAACCCAAGGACAACCTATGTTGATGGCAGCTATGGTTATGGGACCATTTTCTGGCTGGGTAATTAAAAGATTTGATCAAATGATGGATGGACATATGCCTGCTGGCTTTGAAATGTTGATCAATAATTTCTCTGTCGGTATTTTAGGTATGTTGATTGCGATATTAGGATACTATATTATTGGCCCTTTTATGACAGGTATTTTGACTGTGTTAACATATGGAGTTGATATACTTGTAAATAAGGGATTGATTCCTTTGGTAGCAATCTTTATTGAACCGGCTAAGGTTTTATTCTTAAACAATGCGATCAACCATGGAATATTTACACCAATTGGAGCTGAACAAGCTGCACAAACAGGCAAATCCATAATGTATATGTTGGAGGCTAATCCAGGTCCTGGTTTAGGTGTACTATTAGCTTATTGGTTATTTGCGAAAGACAAAGCAACGAAAGATTCTGCGCCTGGAGCTATTATTATCCATTTCTTAGGTGGAATTCATGAAATTTATTTTCCATATATTTTGATGAATCCAGTTGTGATCATTGCTCCAATTTTAGGGAATATTTGTGCAATTGCCTTTTACTCTATTTTCAATATTGGATTGAAAGGTCCATCGAGTCCAGGTTCAATTATTGCCTTCTTGTCTATGGCAGAAAAAGGCTCTGTGTTCATGACAGCATTAGGTGTTTTGATTGCGGCTGGCGTATCATTCTTGGTGGCAAGCCCAATTGTTAAGCTCGCTGGGGAAAAGAATTTGGATGAAGCTAGTAAAAAGATGCAGTCTATGAAAGCTGAAAGTAAAGGAAGAAGTGAAGCTTTATTAGATGTTTCTTTGGTTCGTAAGATCGTATTCGCGTGTGATGCAGGTATGGGATCTAGTGCAATGGGAGCTACTAAATTTAGAAACCGTTTAAAAGGTGTGCGACCAGACTTAACTGTAATTAATACTTCTGTGGATAATATTCCAGTGGATTGTGATGTTGCGGTCGTACAAGAAACTTTGGTAGAGCGTGCAAAAAAATCTGCACCTTTTGCGAAAATAGTTACAATATCAAACTTCTTGGCAGATCCAGCTTTAGATAATTTGTTCTTCCAGTTGTCGACTGGAGATTCGATTATGACAGAAGCAGTTAAGGAAGAGGACGAAATAAAACCGGTTCAAGAAGATGTTATTCAATTGGATGGAATTAAATTAAACCTTCCTTCTGTATCAAAAGAAGAAGCGATTACAGAGGCTGGTAAGTTGTTAAGAGAATTAGGCTATGTGGATGGCGCTTATATACCGGCTATGTTAGAACGTGAAGAATTAGTAACTACATATATTGGTATGGGATTGGCTATTCCTCATGGCACTACACATGGTGATGATGTGATTCATAAAACAGGTATCGTATTGCTTCAATATCCGGATGGAATTCAGTTTGGGGATGAAAAAGCACAGCTTGTTATTGGTATTGCAGGTAAGGGTGGAGAACATATGGAAGTGTTATCTAAAATATGTTTGGCTCTTGAAGATGAGACCGTACTCAATAAAATGAAGACAACGAATGATAAAGAGTGGATATTAAAACAATTATCATAATAAAGAAGGACGAGAAAATTTACTCGTCCTTTAATTTGCTTGCGATTTCATCGATTGAATCTAAGAAATAGATGTTTTGTTGCTGCTTTGGTGTGGATAATTCACAATCAATCATGTGCTGTAGGAATGCTTTTAAATGATCGTAATATCCATTCACATTATAGAAAATGCATGGGCATTCAAGTTGGTACAGTGAAAGTTTTGATAAGATTTCACTGACTTCTTCTAATGTTCCAGTTGCGCCTGGAAAGGCAATGAAAGCATCACCAAGTTCAATCATTCTTGTTCTTCGATCGGCAATATCTTTTTCAATGTACAGCTCGGTAAGATTATCCATGTGGACACCTTCATCCACAAACATTTGTGCTTCTACACCAATTACTTTGCCACCCGCATTTAATGTGCTATTGGCTAGTTCTCCCATTAATCCGGTTTTAGATCCACCGAACACTAATGTATGATTGTTTTTGGCAATCCATATTCCTAATTCTATTATTTTTGTTTTAAAGTCTGGATCATTTCCATAGGCTGATCCTAAATATACTGTAATGTTCATAAACTACCTCCTACAATTAGTTTACATTAAAATTGTACACAAAAAAAAGCTTAGCACAAGCTAAGCTTACATGGAAATAAATCCAAATGCGTTCGCAATTGAACTTAATAAAATAATGAATGCGAAAATTGGACATAAGTATTGAATCATGAAATTGAATATTTTCTTACGTTTGAATGAATTTCCATCTTTTGTGATTTCTGCTTCGACTTTTTCTAATCCAACAACTCTTGAAACAAAGATACAAATCGCAATGGCAGCGATTGGCATCATGACTGAGTTTGTCAAGAAATCAAAGAAGTCTAAAAATTGCATTCCGATGATTGTTACATTTGACAATGGACCATAACCTAAACATGATAGTGTTCCTAACCCAATCATAATAATGCCTAAAATAATTGTAGATTTTTTTCTAGACCAATGTAATTCATCTTGGAATGTGGATACAGCACTTTCGGTTAGCGCAATAGAGCTTGTGATAGCTGCGAATAACACCAACAAGAAGAAAATGATACCGATACCTGTGCCTAGTCCCATACTTGCGAATACTTTAGGGATTGTGATGAACATCAAGGATGGGCCAGCTTTTAATGTTTCCATATCTCCACCTGAAAAAGAAAATACAGCTGGAATAATCATCAATCCTGCCATAATCGCAATGGCTGTATCGAAAATTTCTACGTTTTCTGTTGAACCTTCAATGGAAACGTCTTTTTTCATATAGGAACCAAATGTGATTAAAATACCCATCGCAATGGATAACGAATAGAACATTTGTCCCATAGCACTTACTACGGTCATCCATGAAAAATTATCAAAATTTGGAATTAAGAAATATTTAACACCTTCAAAAGCGCCGGGTCGACTGATTGAATATCCTGCAATGATTACAGATAGTACGACAAGAACTGGCATCATAAATTTGGATACTCTTTCAATTCCATTTTGAACTCCTGCATAAATGATGGCGAGTGTAAAGAAAGTAAAGAGTATAAAACATATTTCTGTAGATACTCCGTTTGAAATGAAGTTTGGAAAATATGTATCTGTGGCAAGTAATTTTGCATCACCTTTTAAATATTCGAATAAGTACTTGATGACCCAACCTCCGATTACAGAATAATAGGGTACGATCAAGATGGGAATAATGGCATTGATCCATCCGGAAAATGATGCAAACTTTGTCTTTGCGAAAGTATGAAAAGCTCCCACTGGACTTTTCTTTGTCATTCTACCTAATGTCGTTTCGGCTATGATCATTGTATAACCAAAAGTTAAGGCCAGAACAATGTAAATAAGTAGGAAGATTCCTCCTCCGTATTTTGCGGCTAAATAAGGAAACCGCCAAATGTTACCAAGGCCAACACTGGCTCCAGCGGCAGACAAGACAAATCCTAATTTGCCAGAAAATGTACTACGTTTATTGTGCATAATATAAACACCCTTTCTCAATGATTTAGATTATATCATCTATGAAAGGGTTTACGCAAATTTGTGAAAAAATAATGTTAAGTTTTCTGAAAAATGTATTTTGAATAAAAAAAGAAGTCCTTTCGGACTTTGTTTTAAAATGGTGACGCGTACGGGATTCGAACCCGTGAATGCATGCGTGAAAGGCATGTGAGTTAACCGTTTCTCCAACGCGCCATGTATATGAGACTCGTCTTTCTTGACAAGTGCTCACTTATATTACTACATGATTTTAATTAATGCAAGTATTTTTTTAAAAAATTTGACAGATTGTTTTAATAGTATATAATGTGAACAGTTAATTAAGTTAACTAAGGAGAAAAATATGATTCGATTATTAGTAGATTCAGCAAGTGATTATACGCAAGAAGAGATTAGAAATAAAAATTTATATTTTGTGCCATTACAAATTCAGATTGAAGGAAAGAATTATTTGGATGGTGTTGATATTGATAAGGAAACGTTTTATGAGAAGATGATGAATTCAAAAGAATTTTTTAAAACATCACAACCATCACCACAAGAATTTTTAGATATCTTCGAAGAAGTGAAGAAGAAACAAGAGACATTGATTTGTTTATCTTTATCGAGTAAGCTAAGTGGAACATATCAGAGTGCTTGTCTGGCAAAAGACATGGTGGATTATGAAAATATCTATATTGTAGATACATTAACTGCGGTTGCTGGAATTCGCTTACTATGTGAAGTGGCGATAAACTGGATTGATGAAAATAGAAGTGTTGAAAATATTGTATCTGGCTTAGAAGAACTAAAAGAGCATGTGCATATTTATGCGGGTTTAGATACATTGGAATATTTGGCTAAGGGTGGAAGAATTTCTAAGACAGCAGCGGCTATTGGAACTTTAGCAAGTATTAAACCAATTATTTGTGTAGACCATGGAGAAGTTGTGGTTGCCGGTAAGACACGTGGTGTAAATAAGGCAACGAGTGTTGTATGTGAAAAGATGCAGTCAGATATTGTTGATACATTGTATCCAGTTTATACATTGTATTCATATGGTTTAGAGAATGTTGAAAAATTAGAATCAAAACTGGATTTAGATGTGAATCGTGTTCGTATTGGTTCAACAATTGGAGTTCATATTGGACCAAATGCATTTGGTGTTTGTTTCGTATCTAAACTATAGTTAACTTGTGAAGGTGTTTGAATTTTAGTATAATGGATATACGGATTGACAAGGAGAGTTTTTGATAATATGAAAACAACATTAATTATTATGGCGGCTGGAATTGGTTCTCGTTTTGGTGGTGGAATCAAACAGTTAGCTAAAATGGGGCCAAATGGTGAAATCATTATGGATTACTCAATTTATGATGCCAAAGAGGCTGGCTTTGATAAAGTCGTGTTTATTATTCGTAAGGATATTGAAGAGGAATTTAAAGAAGTAATAGGTAATCGTATCCAAAATTATATGGATGTAGAATATGTATTCCAAGATATTAATGATTTACCAGAAGGATTTACTTGTCCTGAAGGTCGTACAAAACCTTGGGGAACAGGGCAGGCTGTACTATGTGCGAAAAGTGTTGTAGATACACCATATGTGATTATTAATGCGGATGATTATTATGGAAAAGAAGCATTTGTGAAGTTACATGATTTCCTGGTTGAACATGCGAAAATGGGAAAAGAATTTGACATGGGCATGGCTGGATTCATTTTAAAGAACACTTTAAGTGAGAATGGAACTGTAACTCGTGGTGTATGTAAAGTGGATGATAATAATTTATTAAAAGAAGTTTATGAAACAACTGGAATCAAGGCTGAAGGGGATAAAATCGTATGTGATAATCCGGAAGTAGAGGCTTGGGCAAAACCAGAAAGTAATGTTTCTATGAATATGTGGGCTGGGTATCCAGATTTCTTAGACTATTTAGAAAAGGATTTTAGTACGTTCTTATCAAACATTTCAGATAATCCGATGAAGAAGGAATATTTGCTTCCAAATATTGTGGCTGAATTATTGAGAGAAAATCGTATCAATGTGAAGGTACTTGAAACGCATGATAAATGGTTTGGTGTAACATATGCTGAAGATAAGGAATATGTACAAAATGCCTTTAAACAATTAATTGAAGATGGTGTATATCCTGAAAAATTATGGAAATAGTTAGAATTTCAAAATAATTACTAAGCAAATATTAATAAAATTGGTTCATTGACATAGTTGAATTAGAGATTCACCTATAGATAGGAACCTTTTTTTGTGAAAAAGACACATTTAATAAATCAGGATATAAACCTAAAATTAACACTCATACAACGTCTTGTATAAATTGATTTCTAGACATATATCTTTATTTCGAACGCCACTTAAGATATTGTTGATTTTCATGAATTCATCTTGAAACATCTTGCTTCTAATCATCATTGTATGTAACTCACTATATTGAAATAATGCTAAATACCCTTGTAGATAATGTGTCATTACATTTCTTTTGCCTCTGAAGAATGCTTTGATTCTATCATGAAGACGATTAACCATTTCTAAGGTATATCCATCTTTCGATTTTTCACCAGTTGGTATTTTGACACATTTTATATTTAATGCATCTATTAATTGGTGATAGCTTCTTTGACTATCACTGATTACGATTGATCCAGGACATATTGTATTTTTAAAAATATCTATTAGCGTGCTAGAGGTGGGACGACCTCTATCTGCCGTATGTACAACATAATTTCCATCTTCATCTATTGCACATGCGATACCAATTTTATCTTTACTTATACCTCTACGATTTTGGTTTACAAACCCCTTATCTTGGTAAGTAAAATATGTTTCATCTAGTGCAATTTTCTTTGACAATTGCTTTTTGTTTATCAATTGATTATGCACATACATAAGTTTATGTCTGTTATAAAAAGCTGAAACAATACTGATACCTACAAGCTTTGCAGTTTTAGATAAATAATCATTGTTCAATGAAGAATAGAATAAGATTTCCCATTGTTCTTTTGATAAATGAGACTAATGCATTAGATGATTTGTACTATTAATGAATCTTCGTTTACAATTATTGCATTTATAACGTTGTCTTCCTTTACTGTTTTTTCCGTCCTTAACAATATGAATGCTTCCACAATAAGGGCAGCACTCGATATGAGAGCTGAATAGAAATTCAAAGCATGACTGCTTAATGGCATCAGATAATTGTAGTAACTCATTCGTATCGTAGTTATCGAATGTTCTTGTATCCAGCAACTCAGTAGATTCATCTATTTTTAAATTAAATTCTGTACACATGTTTCGTTACCTCGCTTATAGGTAAAGTGTACTAGTCTAATCGACAATAATGATGTCTATATCCTGTTTTATTAAATGTGTCTTTACTTTAAAAGTTAAATCAGATAAAAATGAATCTGAAGAGTTGATAACTATTCTATAAACGGTTAGCAATTGATACGTTTGCCTTAAGCTTGTTTATATGATAAAATCATTTAGTAAAAAAAAACATGTTTTGTGTTGTCGTTAATTTCAGAATTAACAATTTACGTTGATGGCTTATAAGCAATTTAGATATTTTATAATGAGTAATTTATGACAGATTATAGTTGGTTAAATCAGGCACTTCTTTTTTGAAAATATAGGAAGGTATTATATGGGGTATTTGGCGGTATATAATAATTGGATCAATGATAATTTTTTTGATGAAGATACAAGAGAAGAATTAGGATGTATAACTTTTGAGAAGGAAATAGAAGATCGATTTTATAAAGAATTAGAATTTGGTACTGGTGGACTTCGAGGAATTATGGGTGCTGGTACAAATCGTCTAAATAAATATACAGTTGGCAAAGTAACTTTAGGTTTAGGACATTATTTAATGGATAGCTATGGTAAAGACGAATGTATTGAACGAGGGGTTGTTATTGGGTTTGATACAAGAAATAATAGTAAAGAATATGCTAGAGTGGTAGCTGATGTTTTAACGGGGCTAGGGTTAAAAGTATATCTTATGAAAGATGCCAGACCAACGCCACAGTTGAGCTTTTCTGTGCCTTATTATAAAGCTTTAGCTGGTGTTGTTTTAACAGCAAGTCATAATCCTAAGGAATATAATGGATATAAGGTTTATGATGAGTATGGATGTCAATTGGTTCCTAGTCAGGCTGATCGAGTAATTCAATATGTGAATGAAGTGATAGATTATCAGTCAATAGATTTTGAAGGAAATGATACATTACTTACTTTTATTGATAATACAGAGGAATTTGTTTCAGAAGTATATAAACAACAGCGTATTAAAAATGAAATAATAAAGAATAATTTAAATGTTGTATATACTCCATTACACGGTTCTGGTAGAATACCCGTTTCTAAAATATTAGAAATGGATGGGTTCCATTGTGCTTCGCTAGTTGATGAACAGGCAAATGATGATGGGGATTTTTCTACTGTTAAATCACCAAATCCTGAAGATAAGGAAGCTTTAACTTTAGGTATCGAATTAGCTAAAGAGTTAAATGCGGATATTGTATTAGGTACAGATCCAGATTGTGATCGTGTGGGTATTGCGGTTAAAGATGCGAAATAATGAATATAAATTATTGACAGGAAATCAAATTGGTTCATTACTAATGGATTTTATTATTCGTCACACAGATTTAAATGAACTAGAAAAACCTGCTATTATTAAAACAATCGTTACTTCTGAATTGGGTGCAAAGATTGCGGAAAAAAATGATATTGAAGTTTTTTCAACACTAACTGGTTTTAAATTTATTGGGGAGAAGATTACTCAGTTTGAAAAGGCAAAAGATCAAGATGATTTATCAAGAAACTTTGATTATTTGTTTGGATATGAAGAATCTTATGGATATCTTTGTGGGACTCATGCTAGGGATAAAGATGCCGTTGTTTCTAGTATGTTGATTTGTGAGATGGCTGCAGAAGCTAAGAGTCAAAATAAGACATTAATAGATAAGTTAAATGATATTTATAATGAATATGGTTATTATAAAGATGTTCTAGAAAGTTTCACATTAAAAGGAAAAGATGGTGTTGAAAAAATTAATGAGATGATGAGTACTCTACGAAATGAATGTCCATTTACGGATGTTGAAAAAATATCGGATTTTAATAAAACAACATTTGAAGAGCATGGTTTTGGCACATATCCAATTTCAAATGTGTTGAAATATGAATTAAAAGACGGTTCATGGGTAGCTGTTAGACCTTCGGGAACAGAACCTAAAATTAAAATTTATTATAGTATTAGAGGAAATGATGAATCGGATGCGAATGTTCGATTTGAGATGATTCAGAATTTAATTAAAACAAGAATGGGACTATAGGAAAGGGGTATATTATGCATATTATTTTACTTTCAGGAGGTAGTGGGAAACGTTTATGGCCATTATCGAATAATGTTCGTAGTAAACAATTCATAAAATTATTTAAGAATGAAAATGGAAAGTATGAATCTATGGTACAAAGAGTGTATCGTCAAATTCAAACTGTGAATTCGGATATGGAAGTGACAATTGCGACAAGTAAGTCACAAGTGAGTGCGATTAGTAATCAATTAGGAAACAAGGTTTCCATTTGTTTAGAGCCTTGCAGAAGAGATACATTTCCAGCAATCGCTTTAGCAGCTGCTTATCTAAAAGATGTACAGGGATTAAGTGAAGAGGATTGTGTTGCCGTTTGTCCTGTGGATCCTTATGTAGATAATACTTATTATCAGACTGTACAGAAATTAGAGGAAATTGTAAAAGAAGGACAATCAAATTTAGTTTTGATGGGAATAGAACCAACTGTTCCTAGTGAAAAGTATGGATATATTATTCCTGTGGATAAGAATGAGATTAGTCGTGTAGCTAAATTTACTGAAAAGCCAGATACAGAAACAGCCAAAGAATACATTAAACAAGGTGCGTTATGGAATGCAGGTGTGTTTGCGTTTAAACTAGGGTATTTATTAAATAAAGCACATGAATTAATTGATTTTGTGGATTATGCAGATTTATTTAAGAAATATGATACATTGACAAAAATTAGTTTTGATTACGCAGTCGTTGAAAAAGAACCTAATATCCAAGTGCTAAGATATACTGGGCAATGGAAAGATGTTGGAACTTGGAATATGATGGCTGAGGTTATGGCTGATAAGACAAAAGGCGATGTAATTTTAGATGATACTTGTAAAGATACAAATGTCGTAAATGAATTAAATATTCCAATTCTTTGCATGGGATGTGAGGACATGGTTGTTGCTGCCAGTGAAGATGGTATCTTAGTTTCTACTAAAGAAAGAAGTGGCTATATGAAGCCGTATGTAGAAAAAATAGACAATCCGAGTATGTTTGCAGAAAAATCTTGGGGCACTTTTACGGTAATCGATAATCAGGAAAATTCAAAAACAATTAAGATTGAAATGAAGCCAAACACAGAAATGAGTTATCATTCACATTCATCGAGAACTGAGATTTGGAATATTGTTTCTGGTACTGGTAAAGCGTGTATTAATGGGGAGTACAAGGTTGTTAATGCGGGGGATGTTATTCAAATTCCAATTAACACAAGGCATAATATTAAGGCATATGAGAAAATGGAAATCATCGAAATTCAATTAGGCGATATTATTAAAGTGACTGATAAGTCAAAGTATGAAATGTAGGTATGGCTATGACAAGAATGAGATTAATGAATACAGAGATTGATAATTTAACAATGGACGAAACACTGGATGCGATTGATAGTTTAATTAAAGAAGATAATTGTTCTTATGTTGTAACACCTAATGTGGATCATATCGTACAACTTGAAAAAGATGAAGAATTAAAAAGGGTTTATGAGAATGCATCCTTGATTTTAACGGATGGTAAACCATTAATTTGAATTTCCAACTGGTATAAAACGCCAATTAAAGAGAAAATTTCTGGCTCAGATCTATTTCCTCGTGTGTGTGAGTTAGCGGCGAAAAAAGGATATACTATGTATTTACTTGGTGCAGCTGAGGGTGTTGCAGATAAAGCAGCTAAAAATTTGATGGACAAGTATAAAGGGCTGAATATTGTAGGTACTTACTCACCTCCTTTCGGATTTGAAAAGGATAAAGTGGAATTAAAAAAAATTGAAAGACAGATTCAAGAAGTTCATCCTGATATTTTAATTGTTGGTTTAGGCTGCCCAAAACAAGAAAAGTATATGTATCATCACTGCAAAGAACTAGATGTGCCTATTTCATTTGGTTTAGGGGCGAGTATTGACTTTGAAGCAGGAAATATCAAAAGAGCTCCTAGATGGATGTCAGAACATGGTTTAGAATGGCTTTACCGAATCACTCAAGACCCTAAGAGATTAGCAAAGAGATAGATGACATGAAAATAATTAGTATAGCAAGAAAATATCGGAGAGGTGTATAATGTCTACTATTAATGAGGTTGCTGTTGTAATTCTTAATTATAAATCATGGAGGGATACATTAAATGAAATTGATCTGTGTCACAAAGAGATTGGTATAGATTATGAAAATATTATTGTTGTAGACAATGCTTCTCCAAATGAATCAAAAGAAGAACTAGAAAAAAATAGCCAATTAGGATATAGGTTCATTTATTCCACTGAAAACAATGGTTATGCCAGTGGAAATAATATAGGATTAAAATATGCTTTCAATCATGGATATAAATATGCACTTATCCTTAATAATGATATTTTATTCAATGATAAAGAATTTTTAAAGAAACTATTAGAAGTAGTTGATAAGGATAATAAATTAGCTGTAGTTAATCCAGATGTTTATTCACCATCGGGATATTTGTTTAATCGAGATGCAAAGCGACCTAATTTATTCGATTATACTGTAGGAATGTATTTATATAAAAAGAGGGGTAGAAATATTCAAGATATAGATAAATATGGATATGTATATCGTCCTCAAGGATGTTGTATGTTAGTTGATTTAAATAAGTTAAATCAGGTGGATTATTTGGATGATTCAACCTTTCTTTATTATGAAGAAGTCATTTTAGCGGAAAGACTAATTAATAAAGGGTTTAGATGTGCATGTTGCACGAATACTAGTATTATTCATAATCACTCTACAACTGTAAAATCAAGTTTTGAGTTAAATGAAATTATTAAAATTAAGAATAAAAGTTTTTCTTATTATTTAAAAGAATATAGACATTATAGTAATTTGAAAATTAAAATGTGTTGTGCATTTAACTTTTTAAAAGAAAAATGTCTTAATTAATAAGATATACTGTTGTTATTATTGAAAGGTGAGATAGAATTGAAACTGTTTAGTATTGTTATACCAGTGTATAATGTAGAAGATTATTTATCAAAATGTGTGGATTCGATTATAAATCAGATTGTTCAAAATCAGATAGATTGTGAGATTTTACTGATAGATGATGGTTCTACAGATAATAGTGGAGCTATTTGTGATCAGTATTATGAAAAATATGAAAATTATATTAGTGTTTATCATAATGAAAATCAAGGCTTACTATTAACAAGAAGATTTGGCTATAAAAAAGCTAAGGGTGAGTATATCTTGAATTGTGATTCAGACGATTTACTTGATGAAAATATGTTGAATCGATTAAAAAATGTGATCGAAAAATTTTCTTTTCCTGATTTGATATTTTTTAATTATTATTCTTTTGATGGAGAAAATAAAGAAATTGTAACTCATGACATTTTTTCTAATGATAAAGAATGTGTTGTCACTAAAGAAAATGTTTATGATAAATATTTTAAAAGCCAAGATATAGTCAGTATGTGTTGTAAAATATATAAGAAAAAATGTATAGATTTAACAAATGATTATAAAAAATTTGGTAAATTTGGAACAGGAGAAGACACATTACAAACAATAGAATTAATTAATAATGCCAGAACATTTGTATACTTAAATGAACCTTTGTATCTTTATCGAATGGGTACTGGGATGACAAGAAGATTTGATGAAAATTATTATTTTTCTTTCAAGAAAGTCTTTGATGAAATTGTTCGTCAAAAGAATGTTTGGAATATTGATAATTTTAATACCTTATTTGCAATAAAAGTATTACAAACTTCTGCACGAACTATGACTCAATCAAGATATAAAAAATGGTATTCTTTTAGTGAGCAAAAAACTTTCTTAAGTAAAATTAATTCGGATTGTTATTTTATAGAAAGTATCAAATATTTAGATGAAATTAAACCATATTTAAAAAAGAATTATATAGTGTTATTAAAGTTATTAAAAGAGAATAAACTTAATAGGATTTGTTTTATGTTAAGAATTAGAAATTTAATAGGTTAATAATTTATGAAAATGAATATAAAATTTGTAAAGAATAATTTAACTGAACTAAATTCTTATGTTGGATTTATAGTCTTACTAATATCAATGTATGTGTTTGAATCAACTACTTGGACTAGTTTTAATGATAGTTTTATTCATGATGTTATATTAGGGTGCACATTAATGTTCGCTATTTCTTGTATGCTCTTAAAAAAATCTAGTTTAAAAGAAAAGTTTGTTTTTGGAATTTTGATGTGTATTGGTTTATTATGCTATATTTCAACCCGATTTACTGGTTTATTATTAACATTCTTGGCTGTAACATTAATTCCTAGAAATAGTATAGATAAAGTTTTTAGAATCATTTTTATTGAAGAATTATTCTTGACTATTTGTATTATTCTTTTATCCTTGATTGGTATTTTACCAAATCAAGTAGTTGAGATAAATAAAAGTCTATATACAGTCAATGCGTATACGTTTGGCTTTAATCATCCAAATATATTAACTGCCCAAGCAACTACAATAGTTTTTTTATATTTATGCGTGAATAGGAATAACGTACAAATTAAAACAATATTAATTTCGTTAATATCTACATTGCTAATTTTTTATTTTT
>OHGZ01000366.1_pt1 | contig 35100 bp, 26 predicted proteins | sample 1567851 | NCBI WGS metagenome assembly OHGZ01 (sample SAMEA3879563, study PRJEB24766) | human gut metagenome | biome: human-associated habitat; feature: feces | place: USA | collected 1985/1987 | reverse complement strand
CATATCGCTCATCACATCGCCGTCGTAGTTCTTGCAGGCCCAGATAAAGCCGCCCTCTGCTTTCATGATGCGGGCAACGGCGTCGTCGATCAGAGTGTAGAAGTAGGTAATGCCTGCTTCTGCAAATTTCTCTTTGTACTCTGCATCGAAGATCTCCTGGAAGATATCCTTGAAGCGGTGATCATACTTCTTGGAAATCGTATCCTTGCTTGCAAACCACAGATCCTGTTTCGTGGACAGTGCGTACTCGAAACAGCTTCTCGCAAAGCTTTCTATGGAGTTATCCAGATTGTGCATGCCCTGAATGACACCGGCGCCGGTGAAGTTGTGGATCAGCTCTCTTGTCTCGGTTCCGTCCTCCGCCGTGTAGACCAGTTCTGCTTTTCCCGGTCCCGGAATGCGCATTTCTGCATTTTTATAGACATCTCCGTATGCATGACGGGCAATCGTGATCGGTTTTTTCCAGTTGCGCACGCACGGCTCGATGCCTTTTACGACAATCGGGGTACGGAAAACGGTTCCGTCGAGCATGGCACGGATCGTTCCGTTCGGGCTCTTCCACATTTCTTTCAGATTGTACTCGGTCATACGCGCTGCATTCGGCGTAATGGTGGCACATTTGACTGCTACACCGTATTTCTTGGTAGCGTTTGCGGAATCTACGGTTACCTGATCGTTCGTCTCGTTTCTGTGTTCCAGTCCCAGATCGTAATATTCCGTTTTCAGGTCAATAAACGGGAGAAGCAGCTCATCTTTGATCATTTTCCAGAGAATTCTGGTCATCTCATCTCCATCCATCTCTACCAGAGGAGTGGTCATCTGAATTTTTTCCATAGTAGGCCTCCTTTTTCTATTCCCGTTTATTGTATAAAGTATCCTATAGCTTGTCAAGTCAAAATTCGCCTGATTTTTTGGCATTTTCCCATAAATTCACACAATTTTTGCAGGATGAGAGGTGTTTTCCTTCATTTTTCTTTTTTTATGCTGCCGCACAGTGTCTCACAGAAGAGACAGAAAACGGTCTGTTTGAAGCATCCCATGCCCCTGACGGTTGCGCGGAAGGCCAAGGTCTCTCGCCGATTCGCAAAGCAGCATTTTCGCCTGGACATTTGTAAGATCCGGAACCCGTTCAAGTGCCAAAGCCACGGCTCCGGACACCCGCGGTGCCGCCATCGAGGTGCCGCTCTTCACCACATATTCCTTCCTGCTTCTTCCAGGCGCGCAGGAAATGAGACGTTTTCCAGGCGCGACAAGATCCGGTTTGCAGACGCAGTCCCGTGTCGGGCCGCATCCGGAGATTCCTCTTCTTGGCTCCAGCAGATCGCCCGCTCCCTTTTCTGCTGCTCCCCGGCGCCGTAATACTGCCCGGAGCGGGCCCCAGATTTCCGGCCGCTGTCACAACAGTGATCCCGTCATCCCAGGCGCGCTCCACCGCCTGTACTAGCAGATCATCCACCGTTTTTTCCTGCTCTGTTGTTCCCACTGAAATATTTAAAATGCGGATATTAAGTCTTATTCGCTCTTTGCACACCCAGTCAATCGCCGCGAGGATATCCTGCTTTCTTCCATTTCCCCTTCGGTCCAGAATCTTCACTACGACAAACCGGCATCCCGGTGCCGCACCCTGGTATTTTCCGCCGGACGCTCTTCCACTTCCGCCAAGGATACCACAGACATGCGTTCCGTGTCCATTGTCATCGTAAGGCGTCTCCCGCCCGTACACAAGATCCCGGAAGGCTACAATCCGGCCGTCAAAATCCATATGGGGAAAAATCCCTGTATCCAGCACGGCGGCTGTAATTCCTTTTCCTGTCAGATTTTCCTGCTCTTTCATCCATAAGCCCCTGTGTATTCTTATCTTATGGTATGCAAAAAAGGCTGCCTTTCGCAAAGAACAGCCTTTTTGTTTTTCTTTTCTATACTTAAAACTGAATCTGCTTTTCCCCTTTCCGTTTCCAGAGAGCTGCTGCAAGCGGGATGCCGCAGAGCTCAGCCAGGACAAAGGCGCCCCATATCAGATTCAGGTTTCCAAATCCTTTGAGAAGAAATGCAAACACCAGCGGCAGAATCGCCTGGCGTGTCATGGATATGTACATACTTTCTTTTCCAAGGGAAAGTCCCTGCAACGCCGCCTGATAGATCAGGCCTGGAATCGAAAGCAGATAGGCCACTGCCAGAATGCGGAGCGCCGGAACTCCGATGCGCATCAGATTGTCCGAGGCATCAAAAAGTTTCAGTACAACGCCAGGACAGAATTCCAGCACGGCAAAAAAGATAAGAAACAGTCCGCCGCCGTAAAGAATGCCGTACCGGATCGACTGACGGATTCTTTCTTTTTGCTTTGCGCCGTAATTGTACGCTACAATCGGAATCAGACCGTTTGTGATACCGTGAACACCGACGGTTGTAATATTCTGAATCTTTGTGCACACACCAAAAGCAGCAACTGCCGTCGAAGAAAAGGTAATAATAATCGCATTCATCGCCATATTGACAACCGAGGTCAGGATCTGTACCAGCGTGGACGGAAAACCGACTTTTATAATCTCACGCACACTCACCCAGTCCGGTTTCAGTGTAAAAGCAAACGGAATTTCCGGGTTCCACTTTTTATTGATTACCATTCCGGCAAGGCAGCCCATAAACTGACCGATGACGGTTGCAAGCGCAGCTCCGGCTGTTTCCATTCGTGGAAGGCCAAACCAGCCGAAAATAAAGATCGGATCGAGAATCAGATTTGTCAGCGATGCGGCGGAAAGTGTAAAAATAAAAAGGTGCGCTTTTCCGCTTGCCATAACAAACCGGTCAAAGACCCACTGTCCCATCTGGCCGAGAGACGCGATCATACAGATACTTAAGTATTGGATGCCATACGCTGCGATAGCTTCATTGCCGCCGGACTGACTTTCAAAATAGATCCGGGCAAATGCGATACATAAAATACTGTTTAAAATCCACGAGCAGAATGCAAGAAAAAGCGCGGCGCTCGCTGCATCTTTTACCTTTTTCTGATTCTTTTCTCCAAGCGCGCGGGAAATGACGGCGTTCAGGCCGACCGCATTTCCAAGACCGAGCGATGATACAATGAGCTGCATCGGAGCCGCCAGGGAAATTGCCGTCAGTGCATCCTCAGAAACCCGCGCAACGAACACGGAATCCACGAAGTTGTAAAGCGAATTAATCAGAAGTGACAGCATCAGCGGCAGCGCCATGGAAATCACCAGACGGCTGACCGGGATCGTTCCCATTTTGTTTTCTTCCATAAAAACCCTCTCCTGTTCTTTTGTTTTTGCTGTTTCCAGTGTAGCATGAATTTCCGGAAAGATCAAATACTTATCTTCGATACAACAAAATAGTTTTTAGCTATACTTTATAATTTTTTCACCTGCAGAAACTGCCACCGGCAGCTCTCTTCGAATGCAGCGCAGCGAAAAAGGGGAATCTAACCCTTTTTATCGTATGTATCGCAACAAAAACAGGAAGATATCTGCCGAAACGGTTTCGGTAAATATCTTCCTGTACTTTTTTCAAAAGCTTTTCAAAACTATTACTTCTGCTGCTCCATTCGCTTCAATTCCGGCAGAACCAGAATCAGCATGGTGATAAAGCAGAGACTTCCGCCGATTACGTTTGATACCGGTTCGGCAAGGAAGACACCGTCCGTTCCCATGTGGAGTACGTACGGCATCAGATAGGTGAGCGGTACAACAATGAAGACTTTTCGGAGCAGAGAGAAAAAGATCGCCTGTTTCTTTTTATTCAGAGATTTGAATACGGTCTGTCCAATGTACTGCAGATCCATGAAAATGAATGCTGCAAAGTACTGCTTCAGAGCCGGAACCGCATCTGCTGTCAGTACCGCATCCGAACTGAAAATACCGATCAGCGCATGCGGCGCCAGAACAATCACGCTCCACATCACTGCGGTATAGCCGAGGATCATCGCACTCATGACACACATCGCCTTGCGCACACGGGCCGGACGGCGTGCACCGTAATTATAGCTCAAAATCGGAGAAGTTCCCTCATTCATTGCATAGATCGGTGTCTCGACAAGCTGACGCACGCTCGATACAATCGTCATAACAGAGATGTAAATATCACCGCCGGTCACAGAGAGTACGTTGTTGCAGCAGATCGTGACAAGGCTGTTGGTCAGCTGCATGATAAATCCGGCGGTACCGAGACTGACAATATTTTTCGCATAGCCTGCACACTCAGAAATTTCATCTTTCCGCACAAAGCGCACTTTCAGTTCCGATTTCCGGGTCAGGAAATACAGAACGAACACGGCGGAAAGTGTCTGGGAAATCACAGTTGCAATCGCAGCCCCCTGCACACCAAAACCAAATACAAAGATAAACAGCGGGTCAAGCAGCAGGTTTGCGACCGCTCCGATCGTGACGGAAAGCATGCCAACGGTCGAATAGCCCTGCGCGTTGATGAACGGGTTCATGCCGGTTGCCACCATCGACGGCAAAGTTCCGATCAGATAAATCATCATATAAGGATACGCGTATACCATCGCATCTGCCGATGCACCGAACAGCGACAGCAGTGGACGAGCAAACAAAAAGCCGATCACCATCAGTATGACAGCACAGACACATACCATGGAATACGACGTATTCATAATACGTTCCGCCTTTTTTTGATCATTCTTTCCACGCTCAATCGAAAACAGCGGAGCGCCGCCGCTTCCAAACAAGTTGCTGAATGCTGTGATGATAACGATCAGCGGAAAGCACAGACCGACTGCACCGAGTGCCGCCGTTCCTACCTCCGGGATCCGCGCGATGTAGACGCGGTCTACAATATTGTACAGCAGACTCAAAATCTGAGCAACCAGCATCGGGAGCGCTGCCCCGAAGATGTTTCCGGTTACGGTTCCATGTTCGAAATCAATTCGTTTCATTTGTTCCCTCATTCCCTTCTTTTTCACTTGCTTTTCAGTATAGCATGGCGTATTCTATATGTAAATTATTGTTTTTATATTGAAATTGAATAATTTTTATATAGTTTTTTCAGGAGGATTTTTATGGAACTTCGACAACTCGAATACTTCCGCGCCATCGTGGACGCGGGAACCATCAGCGGGGCGGCACGGGTGCTGCATATGACACAGCCGCCGTTAAGTTATCAGATCAAAATGCTGGAGGAAGAGCTTCAGGTGCCTCTTCTCATCCGCGGTACAAAGAAAATCACCCTGACCGAGGCAGGAAAAACACTGTATGAACAGGCAGGAACGCTTCTGATGCTTGCGGATCTCACCAGGCGCGAAGTCGTAAAATCCAGTCATCGGCATGACGCCATCCACCGTTTCGCTGCTCGCCGACTATCTCCTGCGATTTTCCCGGAAATACCCGCACATCCATTTTGATGTCCACGAGGGTTCTACCTTTGCTTTAAAAGACCAGCTCGAAAATCACATGGTGGATCTCACCACGCTCCGCACGCCAATCGTTTTAAATGGTTGCGAGACGAAGACCCTTTTAAAAGAGAGCATCACCGCCATGGCACTCCCTTCTCACCCGCTTTTTGCCGGGCGTGAAACCCTTTCGCTTACGGAACTTGCCGAGCAGCCGCTGATTCTGTCGAACCGCTACCGGAAATACATGCTCTCCGCTTTCGAGCAGGCGGGTCTGTTCTGCGATATCTATCTCACCTGCGAGGACGCCCGCACGGCAATGACAATGGCAGAAAAAGGCCTTGGCATCGCTCTTCTGCCGGCCTCCATGCTGAATCTTACCCATAAATTAAAGGCCTGCACCATCACAGATGCAGACCTTACAACCGAAATCCTGCTTGCCTGGCGCAAGGGGCGCCTTCCGTCTGAACTTCGGGCTTTTCTGGAATTGTGGGATGAAAATGACTCCCTCAATAATCAAATTCATGTTCCCCAACCGTAATCGTCTGCGTCAATTTTTCATTCTGATACGGTTTACGGATCTCAATCAGATTCAGAACGGTGTAACCACGCTTTCCCAAAAATTCAATCATCCTGTGGTTATTGGGATGGACATAGTTGTAAACCGTATCGTTTCCATAAGAAGCTGCAATTTCTTCTGCCTTGCCATGCAGTGCGGCGGCAACTCCCTGCCGGCGGTACTCTTCTCTGACAAAGATGGATTCCACCCACACCACCTCGCTCTCAATACGACAGACAACATAACCTGCGTATTCGCCATGCACCGTGGCGGCAAACACTGGAAATCCTGCTAAAAGGTATTCCTTCATTTCTTCCCGTCCGTCTTCCACGTTCGGTTTTGATGCAATTCCTTTATAGGAACGCAGTTCTACTCGAAACAGCGCAACCATTTCTGCCAGGGCATCGTTTACCTGCCTGATTTCTACCAGTTCTATTTTTTTCATGGTTTCTCTCTCCTGCCAATGTCGTTCTTTTTCCTATTTGCAATTCGTCTCGCTGCTCATATCCGTGATCGAAGTATATCAGGCTTCTTTTCTCTTGCGAAACAGATATTCATCCAGTTGTTTCCGAATCGTTTCCGGTATTTCTCTTGCCACCGGGCAGACCGCTGCGTTTGCAAATCTTCCGGTAAATGCTGCCAGGAAATCAATATCTTTTTGCAGCTGCTCCATCGACATCACATCTTTGACATCGTAGCGGCAGTGAATCGGGGCGACATTTCCGCTGGCAATACGCGCAAACGAAACAGCCGGAACTCCATGATCGGCAAATGGTGTGGAATCACTGGAATAGACGCCATTTTCTGCTGCGATTGGAAAGCCAACTTCTGCAGCCATATAGCTGATATAATGGGTAAGCTTTTCTTCTGCCGATACGCAGGCGATAAATTTTCCCATATACGTTCCGATCATGTCCAAATTGATGTTCAGTACGATCTGTCTCAGTTCTTTTTCATGGTCTCTGACATACGCTTTCGCTCCTAAAAGTCCTCTTTCTTCGCTTCCACAGAATACAAACCGAAGACCATAATTCAGCTCTTTCCCTTTCATCTGCTCCATGATTCCAAGAAGCCCTGCGCATCCGCTCATGTTGTCATATGCACCATGAGAAAGCGATGTCGTATCATAATGCGCGCTTAAAACGATCCATTCTTCTCTTTTTCCCGGCAATTCTGCAATCACATTATGGGATTCTCCATCGTATTCCTTCTGCCAGATTTCCAGACGGATCTGTTTTACTTTATTTTTCACAAGTTCTACTGCCTTTGCGGAATGAATCATGGCGCAGAGAACTTTCTTTTCTTCTCCGACAACGGCTTCCCGAAGATCTCTCTGGTCGATATCTGTATGCGGGTAATAGCTATTTCCATATTGGAACAGAATCGCTTTTGCGCCTGCCTTCATCAGATCCTGGTACGTAAAAAATCCAATTCCCTGCGTATCCATCAGCACAATTTTATCTTTCGCACCGGCAATAGAAACCGGATCGGTTCCAGGCATATAGTAGAGTTCGCCTTCCACGCTTCCGCTTCCGCAGCATGTGAGCGCTTTGCATGGAATTCCCATCCCGTCTGCATACAAATGTGCCTCTTCGATTTCGCCCATTGCAACGCGGAAACTTTCCAGTTCTGCCGGGACTCCTAATGTCTCGCACTGCTCCTTTAAATAATTTGCAACCTGCAATTCTTCTTTTGTGCCGCTTGCATGCACAAAATCTGTCTGGTCAAAAATAGATTGTAATTTCATTATATTTACCTTCCCTTTCTTCCTTTAGTCAAGCGGATATTCGCAATTCGCTTTCGCTACTTGCTCATAACCAAAATCGAAATCCCATTTGTAAGCGCAAGCCAGATTTTCATGATTTACGCTTTTCCATGTTGCGCCCAAATATCAGAGAGACTCCATCAACCCTTTGATTCCCCGTTCTTTATAGATATCTTTATAGTATTGGACCTCATCTTTAATCAATTCATCGATCACCTGCATGCCAAGCAGTTCCACCGGCGCCTGGTCATCTGTGAGGATATAATTTCCTTTTTGATATTCTGTAAGATTTGAAGCAACTTCCTGCATCATATTTTTCAGATTTGCATTTGTAAGTTCGCCTGTATGCTTCGTCAGATTCTTTCCGATGTCCGGATCGTCCGACGCAAAGAGTTCCCGGTTGGATGATCCCGCCACATCGACGATAACCTCGGTAGTAAAGACACTTCCAATCGTATCTGAAAGGTACTGATTGATGTTTCCCTCCTTCGTTCCTCGCATATTCATATTTACCACCATGACGCCATCGTCCTTCAGATGCGATTTCACCAGCGCAAAGAACTCTTTCGAGGACATCTGGAATGGAATTGTGATGTCCTGATATGCATCAACCATAATCACATCATATGCTTTCTGCGAGGCGTTTAAAAACGCTCTTCCATCGTAAGTAGTCACCGGAACATCCTCTGAGAGTGAGAAATATTTCCGAGAGAGATCCGTGATCTTCTCATCAATTTCTACGCCTTCGATATTCATGTCCCCAAAATATTTCCTGCACTGTGTGGCATAAGTTCCTGTACCCATTCCAAGGATCAGCACATCCATCTGATCTGCAGCTTTATCCTTGAGCATAAGCGGCGCCGCCATCGCATAATCATAGTACATTCCGGTCAGTTCATCCTGTTTCATATACACAGACTGTATCCCAAACAGAACATTCGTGGACAACGCCACTCTCTCATCGTTTTCATACACCTGGAGATAGTTGTATACAGACTCTCCCTCATACGTCAGGTTGTTTTCCCAGAATGCGAAGGAATCGGAATAACCCGTTCCACAGCAGAACGCGAAAATAAGTACCGATGCAACCACTTTCTTTTTCCCTGCTTTTTCCATCACAAAATACACGATGGATAACGCAAGTAAAATTCCCGCAAAGATCAGAAAAGTAATCGATGTTCCAACTGCAGGAATCGTAACAAACGTCGGCACAAAGGTACCAATAATGCTGCCGATCGTATTGAATGCTCCCAGTGTTCCCACCGTTTTTCCGTTATCATCCAGATTGCTCACCGAATATTTGACCAGTGACGGAGTTACCGTGCCCAGTAAAAACAATGGGAACACAAAAATTACCATACAGGCCACAAACGCAGCCAGGATCAGAAAATTGTTATTTACGGAAAAAATCAGAACCGCAGAAATGCCAACAATGATATATTTTCCAACCACAGGGATCAACGCAATCCATAAAGCAGCTACGATGATACGGCCATAAAGCTTGTCCGGATTGGGCGACTTGTCCGCCGTTCTGCCTCCATAGATATTTCCCAGTGCCATAGCAATCATGATGGTTCCGATGATGATCGTCCATACAATCTGTGAAGAACTAAAATACGGGGCAAGCAGCCTGCTCGCACCAAGTTCTACCGCCATCACAGACATTCCGGAAAAAAATTCTGTCAGATACAAAAATAACTTGTTTTTTAAGATGCCACGATTTTTTCTTTCCATGTCGACTCCTTTTTTATTTTATCTTTTTGCTGCCATCATGCCGGCAAAAGAGTGAAACATACCGCAAAATGGAACGCACAGAATGCGGAAATGATTTTTCAAACGCGCTCTACTATCATACTATAGACTTCTTTGGAATTTTGCAATATATTTTTCCATGACTCTTAATGTCCAAACAGCCATCCCATAATTTTTTCATCCCGACAGAACAGATAAACGCCTCCGTGCTGATAAGTCACTTTCGTTCCTGCAAAGTAATTTTTCTCTTTTATATCCAGTACCAGCAAATTGTCTATTTCGGATTTTGCTAAACCCTGCTCTGCATACAGCTCATATAAAATCTGATACGCTTCTTTAAACGGTTCTGATCCATAATATTCATCACTTTCGCCAATCACAAAATAGACCGGTGTTTTTGCCTCTGTCACCGGTTCATATACTCCATCCCATTTGGAGCTGCACATGAGCGCTGCAGTAAACAGTTCCGGCTTTTTTCCCAGGATCAGCGCCAGCGTTTCTCCTCCGCCGGAATAGCCGTTACTATATACTTTTTCCGGATTGATCTTATAATTCTCAAGAAGATACTACGTCAGCTCGATTGCCTGATCCGCGGATGTCTCACCCCAGTCATTTAACTGCGGTGCTACGATAATTATCTCCGAATTGTATTTTTGTGCCTCAAAACCAAAATCCTCTGTCCTGATATTTTCCCCCACACCTTGAAAGTACAGTCCCTGATAGCCGGGCAGTGTTACATATAATGCATATTCTTTTGTTCCGTCATAAGAATCCGGAATATATACATTATAATGAATATCCCCCTCCTGCTCCGAATGCAGGACACAATCCAGGATAAATCCCCGGTATTTCTCACTTCCTATGGTAACATTTTCCACTTTTTCCGGTTCTGCTGCCCCTTCTGATGCTGCTGTTCTTTCTGTTTCTTCCAGCTCTGTCATTTCTTCTGTATCCTTTGAATCCTCTATCTGTTCAGATCCCGCTGCCGGAACATCCATATTCCTTTTTCCAGCGCTTTTAAAAAACTGTCTGGATAGCAGAAGCGATATAGCAAAAATAGCAAAGCAAACCGTAATCAGCATTATTTTTCTTTTTGTCATAATGTGAATTCCTCCTTTTTTTACTATTTTTAATCATAGCAAAACGAGACCTCCATAAGAAGTCTCGTTTTTTTCAGTCATAACCTTTCCGTTTATTCTTCTGGTCAAAGCTCTACCACTTTCGTTGCCAGCTTTCTGGCAAACCTTGCATCATGCTCCACGATCAGCATCGTTGGCTGGAACTGCGCAATCAGTTTCTCAATCTGCATCCGTGAAAATACATCAATATAATTCAGCGGTTCATCCCACAGATAGAGATGCGCAGGTGTTAAAAGGCTGGCAGCAATCAATACTTTTTTCTTCTGTCCCTCGGAAAATTCCTCCATGTTTTTTACAAACTGTTCTCTGTCCAGATCCAGGCTGCGCAACATGGAAAGGAGCATTGGCTCATCAATTTCCTGCTTTTTGGCAAATTCTTTCAGCGTTCCGGACAGATGCGAGGTATCCTGGTTGATATAGGAAATAACGAGATTTGAGGCAATCGAACAGGTACCCGTTGCCATTATATTTTCGCCGGAAAGATTTTCGCATCCGGACATCGTAATTTTCCGCTTTTCGATTCCGCCATTGGAAGAATTTTGCAGGTTCTGCGTCAGAATATACTTGATCAGGCTGGATTTTCCACAGCCATTTTTTCCTTTCAGAAAAACACGGTCTCCTTGTTTCAGTTCAAAATTCAATCCGGTGATCACATTCTCTTTTCCATCCCGGTATTTTAAGGAAAAATCCCTGCATTCGATCAGCCGTTCTTTGTAATGGGAAAGCGGCATAATCTTTAAATCTTTTACCGTTTCGATATCTTTTAACAGCCCTTCCTTTTTCTCGATCTCCCGGTCCATTCTCTCCTCGTACGCTTTGACGCGCGACTGCATTTTCTTCGTCTTTGCTCCGATATACGATCGTGTCGATATCGATCTGTCATGTTCTTTGGCTGGATCATATCCAATCTTGGTATTTTCATTTTTTTCTGCCCAGCGCGAAGAACAGTCGGCGGCTGCCTTTAGTTTTCCAATTTCTTTTACACGTTTTTCATGTTCCATTCTGGCAAAATGATCTGCTTTTTCCTTGTTTTCCCACCAGCTGGAAAAATTGCCGCTCTGTACTTCGATCGAGGCCCGGTTTAAAACCAGCACATGATCGATGCAGGCATCCAGCAGATCCCTGTCGTGGGATACCAGAATAAATCCTTTTTTTGACGCCAGATATTTTTTGATAATCTCTCTGGCGTCCTGATCCAAATGGTTGGTGGGTTCATCGATCAGCAGAAAATCATTTTCACCGGAAAAAAGGACTGCAAGCATAACCCTGGTCCGCTCCCCAAAGCTTAACGTACCAAATGGTCTGTACAAAAGTTCTGCGTCCATATCCACTTTTTCCAATTCACAAAGAACTCTCCAGCTCTCTACTCCCGCTTTCCAGTCTTCCATCAGCTCCGCTGCTGTCCGTTCCAGATCTTTTTGTTTCACCGGATACGGAAAATAATCGAAGACAACCGATCGGGTGATCGCTCCCTGGTATTCGTATTTTCCCAGGAGTAACTGAAGAAACGTTGTCTTTCCCTTTCCGTTTCTTCCCACAAAACCAAGCTTCCAGCTGGTGTCGATTGAAAACGATACATTTTCAAAGATTGTATCATAACTTCCTTCATACCCAAAGGTTAGATTACTGACATTGATCTGTGCCATAAAAACTCCCTTCTGCCTGTTTTTCTTTTTCTCACGGCATAAAAAATTCTGCCTAGAGTATTTAAAAAGCGAGCCCGCTTTGCGTACGCAAAACAGACCCGCATCCTAAACAGACACAGCGTGCATGGCACTGGTGTCGGAACATAACGAATCGTCTAAGTATCTAATTTAAGCGTACACAAAATAACCCGTTTCAAACAGGTCTTACCAAAATACAATTGTGTTTTCCAGCTTAAATTATTTCAGATACATTCCCTCACCTTTACACGTTCATGTTCTTTCTTTTTTCTATTCATGCTTTAAAGCGTCTTCGAAAAGCATTTTTCAAATATGCTCTATGCATAGTTGGACAATATCACAGATTTGCTGATCTGTCAATGCCAAACTAATTTCTCAGCATCTTTCCATTTTACATAAAAATAGTACAAGACCTTCCAAAAATGCCAGATCTCTGGGCTGGAACATCCTTTTCCACTCAGAAAAAATCCCCATGCCGGATCAAATGCCCGGGTTCAGCTACCAGAAACTGCTCATCCCATTCTCCCGACACCAGTTTTTCCAGGATTCGGTTACTTCCCTGCACATAGTCCAACGCTGCATGAATCATATCTGCATTTTTCTGCGCCTGCTCCGCATACGCAAGTTCATAACAATCATTATACCCGGTATCAATGATATCCAGAAAATAATACTGGTCAAACCACATGTGGAACAACGTTTCTTCATCTAGTCCCTGAAATTCCTTGGATGCTTTCCGATAATCTTTCAATAGTGATAACACAGAAAATTTTTCGGGCTCATCCTCATAAAGATACAGATGCCCGCTCTCCTTGCGGTTGGGGATGTACCGGTCATCTGTGGCTAAAAGCAGGGACACACAATCATCTACTCTTGGAATCACAGTCCTTACCTGTGCCCGCACCTGGTCCCAAACTCCTCCGCAAAATCCCATGGCAGCCAGAATCGTATCCGGCTTCCTTTTTCTTTTTTCCAGTTCCTGCCAGATCACCGTTTTCATAGTCGCCGGCTCTACGTGATAGATCCGGTCAATGACTATAATCGGATAATTGGTATGCATCTTCTCCTGTGCCCGTTTCACATAACGTTCCAGCGAACTGCAAGTCAAAATGACGGTTTCTTTTTCCATATTCGTGCTCCTCGTACAATATATAAAAATTGATTTATCTGCGTCGTTTACCGTAAGTTTTTCTTTCTATGTTATACTACAATAGTTTTGATGTTGGGGGCAAAACCATAAATAACTTTGTCCTCTATTTCTATAAAGAGTTTTCTGAAATTCAATGCTGCTATCTTGGAACCGAAAAAGAACTTGCCCCGCTGTTTCCCACGAGGTATCTTTTCCAAGTGGTAATTCTTGCGTATATTCGATGGAACAGTTTCCACTCCATTACGCAGCCTTGCATAATTTTTGAATTCTTTGCTATTCATGTTCCGTTGGATTTTCGCACGTTCATGCGCTGCTTTGGATGTTACTATTTTTGCAACCTTCTTAAAGATCTTCGGCTTGCATTGATCCTGCTACGGACAGTTGGCACACTGCTCATGCAGAAAGGAAACGGCACACTGATTGCTTGGTTTCATATAAGAACATGACATTTTCTCAAAAAAGATGACATTTTTATCGTCTAAAACCACAGATTTTTTTATAAAAAAGGTAACGTCTCTGAAATATCGCTTCATAAACGTTACCTTGACTTCTTAGCAAAAACAACAAGTCCAGACAGAATATTCTATTTTTTCAACAAAAAGGAATACACAAAACTCTGCGCATCCCCCATGCTGCTTGACTTTTTTCGTCCGGCAGCTTATAATCAAATCAGAAGCAATCAAGGATATACCAGTGTCGGTGGTTGCCTTTCTGAAATAATCTAAATTATTACAAAGAGCAACAAGAGACATAGGCTATCCCCTATTTGCGGTAGGGAATAGCTTTCTTTCTACTTGCGGTGGAAGTTTATGTAAGATAACGCCGCAAAAACAACAAGTAAAAGCGTCAACACTTCCATTGTATTCATTGGCATTACCCCCTTTCTGTTTTCAGAAAGGACAACCACCAGACTATCCCTATCACGTTCTGATCTGATTAGATTCAGTATAGCATATCATCGACTATTTTACTACCTCTTCGACATACAAATCCCCTCTCGCAATTCGTCTACGAGAGGGGATTCTTTTTTATCGGATAAAGTAGTTTGTAATCTGATAATAATCGTTTTCTGTCATGCCGAGTACATCACTCATACCATCGTCCATATGTTCCCAGGTTGTTGCATAATCATAATCTTGATCTGAGAAGGAAAATACAGCTGAGAAATTCACAATCTTTCTTCCGTTATACTCCTGCGGTTGTCCATACATTACAGCGATTGCTCCATATGCATTATAATCATCCATCTGGTTTGCTTTATGGCCTGGAGAGGACATCCAAAGGTTGAAGATCTGGCGGGCAAGATCATCGGAATCTGTATATGACAGACCACCGCCGCAGCCGTTCTGTCTGCCACCATGCAGGGCCAGATTATCAGAAGTTCCGTATCCTGGCTGTGTGATTGATCTCATGATATGGTATCCGGCAGCGGCAACGCTTCTCGGATAACAATGCTTATCATCCCAGATCATGGCTGCGTGTCCTTCTTTGACACGTTCTTCATTTACCAGATCGAAAATCTTTCTGGAAACTTCCTGATCGTAAACGGTCATTCCAAGAGCCTCTTCGTTGGTGTATGGGATATTAATTTTTACTTCTACGTATCTTCCAACAACACCTCCGTTTGGCTTAGATCCCATTGCATCAGCTGAGATAATAACTTTTCGCATACCATTTTTTTTATGAACCGTTACAAGTCCATTTTCATCTACACTTGCTACTTCCGGATCATCCGAAGTCCATTTTACCGCTTTGTTGGTTGCATTTTCCGGATATACGGTTGCGGCCAGCTGCAGTGTCTGTCCAACTTCAGTTAATTCCAGATTACTGTTCGGTGTAATTGTTACGCTTGTTGCATAAACGGTTTCTGCTGGTGTCTCTGTTGGCTTCGGTGTCTCTGTTGGCTTCGGTGTCTCTGTTGGCTTCGGTGTCTCTGTCGGCTTCGGTGTCTCTGTCGGCTTTGGCGTTTCCGTTGGCTTTGGCGTTTCCGTTGGCTTTGGTGTCTCTGTTGGTTTCGCTTCCGGTTTTGTTGTAAGCGCACCGTCTTTTCCGTAGTAATTTCCGTTTACCGTCTGATCCGTTACCATCTTACAGTCTGATCGGAAATAATATGTCTTTCCGGAAATTTTCATCTGCATATCCTTGCAGGCTCCGCCCCAGCTCCGGATATAGTATTTTGCTCCGTTTTCTTCTTTCCAGCATCCGGAAAGCATAACTCCGTTTCCGTCCACAAAATACAGGTTATCTTTGTATGTAAAGCTTGTGTTCACTGCCATGGTGCTGTCTGCCTGGAACCAGTACCATTTTCCTCCGGTTTTCAGCCACTCATTCTGATAGGCTGCACCGTTATCATGCAGGTAATATTTTTTTCCGTTCCAGGTCTGCCAGCAGTTTTTATAAGCTCCGCCCCAGCTGCAGAAGAAATAGGTTTTTCCCCCGTCCGTGAAAGATTCATTTGCTTTCATGGTTCCGTCTGCGTTCAGATAGTAACGGTTATTGTCCCAGGTCTGCCAACCCGTTGCAATTTTTCCATCTTTTGCCAGTTTCCACTGTCCATCCATCACGATCCACTGCATGTTGGTTACTTCTGCAGCACTATTGAAGGTATACGAACGTCCATTGATTTTTGCAGACCGGCTCTTATAAGCTCCTCCCCAGCTGCAGAGATAACGGATTTTTCCGGTATCATCCAGTTTCCACTCATTGGAGCGCATACTTCCATCACTATTCATGTAGTATTTATTTCCATCCCAGGTCTGCCAGCCGGTTGCAATTTTTCCGTCTTTCACCAGATACCATTTTCCGCCTTTTACAACCCACTGGGAACCCTGTACCTTACTGTCTGCACCGAAAGTATAACTTCTGCCGTTGATTCTTGCCTTGCAGTTCAGGTAAGCTCCACCCCAGCTGCGGAAGTAGTAAACCGATCCATCCGTATCAATCATCCACTCATTTGCTTTCATGGTTCCGTCTGCATTCAGATAATATTTTTTTCCGTCCCAGGTCTGCCAGCCGGTCTGTTTTACACCGTCTTTGTAAAAATACCAGATTCCGGACTCCTGTGTCCATCCGGTTTTTCCAGCTGCCTGTACTGTCTGGGCAGAAACTACTGGGAACATATTTGTTGCGGCCGGTGTGCCTACTGCCAGGCTCAGGCCAAGAAGTACCATTGCGATTCTTTTTCTCATATTTTTTTCCTCCGTCCGTGTCAAACATTGACACCGATTTTTCTGTTTGAATTCCGTGTCAATGTTTGACACGGGATTCCTTGTTTTATTATTTCACTTTTTATTCTGGAATTTCTTCCAGAAGTTCCCCGGTATAATCTTCCCGTTTTCCAAGTTTTACGGCATCGTCCAGTTCGGACTGTTCCATGCATACACTTCCGATCGGGTGGATTCCTGGATCACAAAGAACCAGATACAGATTTCCCTGGTAATCTTCCGCTACATCACCATCCTGCCGGTAGCCAATAAACTCATGCTCAATCGGTATTTCTTCCGGATGCTCCAGATAGAATGGATCAAGCTCTCCCCAGTCCAGTGTGGAAAAATTGAAGTCCGGAAAACGTTCTGCTATTACTTTTTCTGCATTTTTTCGAAGCTCTTTCATGTCCATATGGTTTCTCCCCCTTTTTTATTTCTTTGGATCATATTATCATATTACCTTTCCAATTCCGTAATTACAAGAGTCTTTTGCTATTTTTCATATTGCATTTTTATTACATTCTAATCACCCCTCTGTTTTATCTGCATTTGTTGTTATTGTAATATGGCTTCCGCTGCTGAATGCGGCTTCCATAGATGCCTTTAATGCGTTCAGGATTTCATCTGCACTTTTTGTTCCCCCGTAGAAGCCCGTATTGGCCGTTTCCTGCGATTTTTCTGCATCGTACCGTAAAATGATCGTAAGTCCTGTTCCAGCCGTTGCAGCGTCCGAAAACGAGCTTGAAAGGGTTGTCTTGGATGTACAGGAAACGGTAAGTGTTCCACTCAGGAACTTACAGCCGGAAAACAGGTTCCCGCTATCCGTACAGGAAGATGGGATTTCACCGGTTATGGATTCCAGTGCGGTACATCCGAAAAAACTGCTGTTCATTTTCTGTGCAGACGATGGGATATGTACTTCTTTCAGGTTGACGCAGCCATTGCAGATATTCGAAAGTTCTTTCGCACTATCCGGAATCTGGACAGATGCCAGAGCCACACAGCCGTAATACATGGAATCCATGTTCTCCAGCTGCATACAGGCTGTTGTATCGGCTCCCTCGATCAGTGCCGTATCACCGTAAAATGCTTTTTTTGCCTGTTTTATATTTCCTGGAAGTTCCATGGCCTTTTCCAGTGCGATACACCCTTCTGCGCAGGATGTAATATCTTCCAGCCGGACCGCACCAGACATATCCGGCATACTGGTCATCGCCATAGCATTCTTGAATGTTTCCACCATGCTTCTCACTGTATCCGGGATGCGGCATAATGTTTCCAGGTATTCGTCATTTCCTGTAAACCAGTAGTCCATGCTTTCCACTTCTGCCTCCGGATCAATCCAGGTCAGCCGTTTAACAGAATCTTTCTTCCATGGCGCAGAATCTGATTTGAAATTCCGGACGCTTCCTTTTCCGGATATTTCTAGATCCCCGTTGGAATACAGGATAGCCTCCACATCATCTGGATTTTCTCTGCCGATTTTATACCTAACACTTTCATCACGGTCAATAAGCACTGTTATCTCTGCCTTGATATCCGGATATGCCTTGGAGGAAACCTCTACGGTAACACTGTGGCCATGTGCCGGCACTTTAGTCGGTGACACGCTGTATGTATCTGCATCCAGAAGCTGTTTCTTTTTCCCGGATATTCCGTATACGCGGAAATTTTTTTCTGAAAGCCTACTTCCGGCAGCATAGCTTTTCTCTGCAGCTTCCACCTTGATCGTTTCCGGTTTTTCCGGTGCAGCTTCTTTTCGAAATTTTGGCAGTACCAAAAATACGACTCCAACAAGAATCAGCAAAATAACAGCAATCAACGATATGATCCACAAGCTGCTTTTCTTTTTCTGCCTTTTTTTCGCTGGCTGTTTTTTTGATACGGCCATTTTTACTCTTTTTTCTTTTCCGTATTGTGCAGGCACTTCAGGATATAACAGATGTGATCTTTATCCAGCTTCAGGAACATGCTTTTTACAATCGGAACAGGACGTTCCTTTCCTCCAATCCGGATTGTTCCTGTATCCGGCAGCATTAGGGTTTCTACAATCAGATCGACCAGTTCATCCACTTCCTGCTTGTTATAGATCGGCGGGTAGTTCTCGTAATCAATATTTTTCCGAATCAGTTCCCGGTAGGCAGATATCCGATCCATCATATCCATCCCACCTCTTTTTGTTCCCCGCTTTATATTATGATGTTAGGGTCAAAACCATAAATAACTTTGTCCTCTATTTCTATAGCACCTTGAAAAATTCATATTTTGTAGTGTAATACCGGATTTCTTCGGATATACGCTGGTATTCCCTTCCTTGATTTTATACAAGTACCGGATTTTGAGCGTAATGTCCTAAACCCTTCACATAGTTGAAGAGTTTTCTGAAATTCAATGCTACTATCTTGGAACCGAAAAAGAACTTGCCCCGCTGTTTCCCACGAGGTATCTTTTCCAAGTGGTAATTCTTGCGTATATTCGATGGAACAGTTTCCACTCCATTACGCAGCCTTGCATAATTTTTGAATTCTTTGCTATTCATGTTCCGTTGGATTTTCGCACGTTCATGCGCTGCTTTGGATGTTACTATTTTTGCAACCTTCTTAAAGATCTTCGGCTTGCATTGATCCTGCTACGGACAGTTGGCACACTGCTCATGCAGAGAGGAAACGGCACACTGATTGCTTGGTTTCATATAAGAACAGCTTTTCGGTGCATGGCCGGCTGGACATCGGAGGACTTTTGTTCCCTCTTCGTTGAATTCAAAATCAGCAAGGATATCCGGAGCCGGTTTCCCCGTCAGACTTGTGGTAATCAGTTCTACGTTTTTATGAGCTGCAAGTTGTGTGTTTTCTGTTCCACTATATGCTCCATCCGTGACTATAACAGTCCGTTCTTCCTGGTTATCCATCTGCGCAAGGTGCTCCTGGATAAACTGACTGTCACTATGGTTGTTTTGCTCATACTGGTACTCTGTTACAACAGAACCATCGGCTCCAACGGATTCTTCAAGATTAGCAGCATATCCTCGATGCTCTTTTCCTGCTTTATTCCGGAATGTCGCTTCAGGGTCAGAAGGATTCTGCAGCATGGTTGATTTCATGCCGCCGTCTTCTTTCGTGCGGAGTCTTCGGTTTTCATTTTCAACAATGGTCTGTTCTGACAGGCATCTGACAAACAGATCATACTCTGTTGAATCATTGTAATCAGACTCACACAGGGCAAGAAGTTTATCCGCATCCGTTAAGAGTTGCTTCATGCGCTCATCTGCATCGGTACTGCGCTGATGATAAATCACTCTGTTAAAATCGTTAGGATCGATATAATGTTTTAAATCGTCAGACAGAACGGAACCATTGATTTTATTCACATACATCGCCAGCTTTACAATGCAGGTGTATATCAGTTCCATTCGGCTGAGCCTGCGGACGTTGGATTCGATCATCATGGAATCCATACGTCTGACTTTACCGCTGATTCCCATCAGTTTTGCAATGGAAGCACTTAAATCTTTCACACAATCATGGTAAAGATCCTTGTTGTGAAGTGTTTCATAATCATAGCACCTCTTGCGGAAACGGCTTAAGGTCTTGTCACTCAAAGGCTGTTCTTCAAAACTTGTTGTGTGCAGTGCGTACTGAATTCGAAAATCCAGCATAAGATTTTCGACCATCTCGTCATCGGAATAATCAAAAAGCTCTTTGATAATGAGCGCACCAACAATCACGTTGACCGGAGTATTCGGTCTGGATGCCTTATCGCTGTATAAGACAGAAAAACGCTTTTCATCAATGGCAGGAAATATTTCATCGGCAAAGACTTTTGCCCAGGATTTTTCCAATGCTTTTTGTTCTCTGGCAGTTAATCCAGAAAAACTATCTGTAAATGACATTTGCTGGTAAGTATTTTCTTTGAATGACATAGAGATTGCCTTCTTTCCTACTAAGATATCTCTATTATACAGCAAGTAAACCATTTAGGCTTGTATTTACTACAAAATATATGAACTTTTCAAGGTACTATAGAGGGGCTTTTGACCCCAACATCATAGTTTTAAAATAATATAAAGCAAACGGATAAAAATATTTTCTCCGTCATAAACTTCAAAAAGAGAGGGAAAAACTTATGATTTTTTATTTTACCGGAACTGGTAATTCGCTTTGGGCTGCAAAAGAAATTGGAAAAGAGCTGAATCAGCCTGTTGAGAATATTATAAAACAGAAAGCAATTTTTTCTGCAAAAACGATATAATCGGTTTTGTCTTTCCTACCTACATGAGCGATCTGCCATGGATTGTAAAAGAATTTTTATTGAAGTTAACGGTCAATCCTGACTGCTATACTTTTGTCGTCATGACTTCTAACAATGGAAAAAGCGGAAATTCTTTTGTCAGCCTAAGTCAGGCACTTTCCCGCAGCGGTGCAAACCTGTCGGCTGTCTTTGATCTGCAGATGCCAGGCAACTGTTTAATCAGCTCAGAGCAGGAAAATCTGGAACGACTGAAAAAAGCACCGGAACGGTTAAAATCTATCATATCTTTTATAAAAGAACAAAAAACAAACTTTACATCTGACGGAAGTCTGCCAAAAGAAGATTTTGTTACTGCATCGTATTTTTATGGAGGACATTCCTGTGCAGCCTGTTATGCCTGTCTTCACTGGTGTCCAAAGAATGCTACCCTGCTTAAAGTTCCATTTTTGAAACATCGTCCGCAGTATCATCATCCAGATGTAACGCTGGCGGAAATCAAAGAATAAGTCTGTAAACGGCGCCCCGGTCCTGCATCCAAATGATCTGCAGGGCCGGGGCGCTTTGCAATTTATGTGCGTGTAAGATGTTGGCTTTTTATTTTCGCTCCGTCTCGCATACGATGATATGTTTGCTCTTCTCATACCCGGGAACTTTCCGGTCCGTGATAAAAATCGGTTTTTCAAAGTCTGCGAAGGTAACGGAACTGATGCTGTTAAATTTGCTTGCGTCACAGAGGACGTAGCACTGGCGGCACTGCTCCATGGCGGTCTTTTTGATTACTGCTTCATTGACATCCGGCGTTGTGCAGCCGCTTCTTCTTGTGACACCGTTGGTGCCGAAAAAGCCTTTGGTGAAATGATACTCCTGGATCGTGCGGATTGCCTGGTTTCCGACGACGGCTTCTGTGGAGCTTTTGAGCTCGCCGCCTACCAGAATGACCTTAAACCCGCGTGATGCCAGCCGCCGTGCGTGGTCAACGGCGTTTGTCACGAAAACGGCGGAGGTTGCCCGGATGAAATCGATCATATGCGCCGTTGTCGTTCCCGCGTCGAGAAAGACGAAATCGTCCGGCTCGATGAGGGATGCCGCATATTCTGCGATTTTCCGTTTGGCATCGCAGTTCAGCTCATTTTTCTGTGCAACGGTGTACTCGTGTGCCGTCACCTTCTGGCCGGCTTCCACGGCGCCGCCGAATACCTTTTCCAGCTTGCCCTCCTTGTCGAGCGCTGTGATATCGCGGCGTACCGTGGACTCCGATGTATCGAGAAGATCCCGGACTTCCGTCACGGTGATGCTTCCCTTTTCCTTTAACAGTTTCAAAATTATCTCATGTCTCTGCTGTGTTAACATTTCTTTCCTGCCTTATATTCTGCCACGTTTGTTTCCAGAATGATCTTGCGGAGCGGAAGGATGCTTCCCGGAGAAACGGAAAGTTCATCTACGCCCATCGCAAGGAACTCTTTTGTCAGCTCCTGGTCAGCGCCGAGTTCGCCGCAGATACCGGCCCAGATGCCGGCTTTGTGTGCATTCTCCACAACCATCTGAATCATGCGCAGGATCGCCGGGTGATGCGGATCAAAGAACGGATCCAGCTTTGTGTTCTGGCGGTCGATCGCGAGGGTGTACTGACTGAGGTCGTTCGTTCCGATACTGAAGAAATCAACCTCTTTTGCCAGCTCATCGCTGATGATGGCAGCCGCCGGGGTCTCGATCATGATACCCTGCTCTGGATTTCCGTACTCAATGCCCTGCTCAGCGAGAGAAGCTTTTACTTCCTCCACAATCGCTTTGATCTGGCGAACCTCGCCGACACTTGTGATCATTGGATACATAATGGCAATTTTTCCATATGCGCTTGCGCGGAACAGCGCGCGAAGCTGTGTCTTGAAGATCTCCGGCCGCGTCAGGCAGATGCGGATCGCACGGCAGCCAAGTGCCGGGTTCTCCTCTTTTTCCATCTCGAAATAATCGCACTGTTTATCGGCACCGATATCGAGGGTACGGATGATGACGCGTTTTCCCGCCATCGTCTCTGCTGCCTGTTTGTAGATACGGAACTGCTCCTCCTCTGTTGGATAGTGATCCTGCTCAAGATAGATAAACTCGCTTCGGAACAGGCCGATGCCGCCCGCGTCGTTCTGCATGACAGCCGCAAGGTCTTTGATGTTTCCGATATTAGCATACAGCAGAATTTTCTGTCCATCCAGTGTAATATTTTCTTTTCCCTTTAAGGTGAGGAGCAGTTTTTTCTTTTCCTCCTCCTCGGTGCGGCGCTTCTGCATGGCAGCAAGAGTCTCCTCGTCCGGATCAACATAGATGGTTCCATCGGATCCGTCCACGATGCCGAGCTTTCCGTCTACGCTCTCATCCAGCGGAAGCGGTGTTCCGACCAGTGCCGGAATCGCCATGGTTCTTGCAAGGATAGCGGTGTGGGAATTTAAAGAACCGTGTACGGTAACAAAAGAAAGAACTTTGTCCTTATCCATCTGTACCGTCTCAGACGGCGCAAGGTCATCTGCCACGATGATCGCCGGTTCGTCGTTTAAGGATGCGTCGGTGTCGTCTCCGTTTAAGATGGAGATCAGACGCTCGGAAATATCCTTTACGTCTGCCGCGCGCTCTCTCATGTAATCATCGTCCATGGCAGAAAACATCTGCGCAAAGTTGTCGCCTGTCGTTGCAACGGCATACTCAGCGTTGACGCCCTGGCTCTTGATAATATTCTCGACGGACTCGTTGTAGCCGTCGTCCTCCATCATCATCTGATGTACCTCGAAGATCGCTGCATTGGCCTCGCCAACCTCTTTGCATGCTTTTTCATACAGAACGCCAAGCTGTGCGATTCCTTTTGCCTTTGCTTCCTCAAACCGTGCCATCTCCGCATCCGGATTTTCTACTTTCACACGTTTTACCTGACGCTCATTCTTTTTGTATACGCGGATCTTTCCGATCGCAATGCCGGAAAATACGCTTTTTCCCTGATAAATCTGCATAAGTTTTCTCCACCTTTGTTCTCGATATCCGAATTTTCTGTCCAGACAGCCGGAGCGTGTTCAAAAAGGATTTCTTAGTTTCAGAAAGTTTTTCAAACACGCTCCTGCCGATTACTATATTGTAATTCTCCAGAGCCCCATCTCAATTCCGCTTACGCTCCATTTCGATGTGGCTTCTCGCCATATGGAATTCCAGAAAAAAGCACTCATTCATGCAAGCATGATTCGCACTTTTTTCTTCCATTCCGCATGGCTCTGTAGAATTACAAGTTCTCTTTCATGAAATTGCTGATTGCTTCGTATGCAGCATCTTCATCTGCTCCATCGAAGGTCAGGGTAACTTCTTCGCCCTGTTTTACAGCCAGTCCCATGATGCCGAAGATGGCTTTGCAGTTCATGGCTTTTCCGTCTTTTGCGATCTTGATATCACAGGAAAATTCTTTGACTGCTTTTACCAGCATTCCTGCCGGACGAGCGTGGATTCCTTCTGGATCTGTTACAACATACTTAAATTCTTTCATGATTTTTTCCTCCCATAGGATCTTTGATATTTTTATTTTACTTTGTTTTCTGTCTTTTTTCTACTCTTTTATGCAACTTTTTTCTTTAAAACTCCAAGCAGAACTGCGGATACCACTGTTCCGATGACAACTGCCACCAGATAAAGCAGCGCATTTCCCATAACCGGTACAACGAAGATGCCGCCGTGCGGTGCCATTAAGGTACAGCCAAATGCCATGGAGAGCGCACCTGCGAGGCCAGAGCCGATGATGCAGGCCGGAAGAACGTGGATCGGGTCTGCTGCTGCGAATGGAATCGCACCCTCGGTGATGAAGGCGAGTCCCATGATGAAGTTGGTCGGACCGGATTCTCTTTCTTCTTTTGTAAATTTATCTTTGAACAGCAGGGTTGCAAGTGCAATCGCACACGGAGGAACCATACCGCCGATCATAACGGATGCCATAATGTCGTAGTTTCCTGCTGCGATGGCTGCTGTTCCGAATACGTAAGCTGCTTTGTTGAACGGGCCGCCCATGTCGATGGCCATCATGCCGCCGAGGATCATGCCAAGGATCAGCTTGCTGGATCCGCCCATGGAAGCAAGACCATTGTTCAGTACCGTGTTGACGGTTCCCATGATCGGCTCTACAATGAAGAGCATCAGAAGTCCCATCGCAAGGATGCCGACTACCGGGTAAATCAGAACCGGCGCAATCTTTTCGAGTGCTTCCGGAAGTTTCTCACATGCTTTGCGGAGGACAAGGATAATGTAGCCTGCTGCAAAACCGGCAACAAGTGCTCCAAGGAAACCGGAGGTTCCGCTCGATGCCATCATACCGCCGACAAAACCAAGGGCAAGTGCCGGCCGGTCGCCGATTGCCATGGCGATGTAGCCTGCAAGAACCGGGAGCATGAAGCCGAATGCCACGCCGCCGATCTGTTTGAACATCGCTGCAGCCGGGGTAATCGTACCGAAGTTTGATCTGGCTGCGGCATCAAGGGAGTTCATATCAACAAGAAGTCCGTCGATCAGGAATGCGATTGCGATCAGAATACCGCCGCCGACAACGAACGGAAGCATATGGGAAACACCATTCATCAGCTGGGTGTACAGCTGGTGGCCGATACCGCCGCTGTTCTTCTTCGTGCTTGCTGCGGCTGTCTGCGCATTGCCGCTCTTGTAAACCGGTGCGTTTCCGGACATCGCAAGCTCGATCAGCTCATCTGCTTTGCTGATACCGTCGGATACCTGGCGCTGGATGACTTTCTTTCCGTCGAAACGATCCATCGGAACCTGTGCGTCGGCTGCAACGATGATGCAGTCCGCATCGGCGATTTCCTGTGCAGTCAGCACGTTTTTCGCTCCGCCGGAGCCTCGTGTCTCGACTTTTACGAAGCATCCTTTTGCTTTCGCTGCTTTCTCGATTCCCTCGGCTGCCATGTAAGTGTGGGCAATACCGGTCGGGCAGGAAGTAACGGCGAGAATCTTCACCTGATTTTCTTTTGCTTCCACCGGCTCTGCAAGACGCTCATCTACGCTCTTTTTCTCTTCATCGGCGCGGTCGATAATGGCAAGGAACTCTTCCGGTGTCCTTGCGTTTCGAAGGCTCTTGGTGAACTCTTCATCCATCAGCATCATGGAAAGTTTACTTAAGACATCGAGGTGAACGTTGTCTTTTGTGTTCGGCGCTGCGATGAGGAACAGCAGGGTGACCGGCTCTCCATCGAGAGAATCAAAATCAACACCGTTCGGGATAACCATGGCTGCAAGGCCCGGTTTGTTTACTGCATCACATTTTCCGTGCGGAATCGCAATTCCCTCTCCGATTCCTGTGGTGCTCTCTTCTTCTCTTGCGTAAACCTGTGCGCGGTACGCATCTTCGTCTGTGATCTTTCCGCTTTTGACCATCAGCGCTACGGCTGCGTCAAGCGTTTCCTGTTTGCTTTTCGGTGCGGCATCCAGCGCAATACTGCGGATGTCCAGCAAATCTGTGATTCTCATGAGACGTCCTCCCTTTTATTTTGTAATCTGTTCGTAGACAGATGCAATTTCCTCCCGGGTTGCAAGGTTTTCAGAAAAAGCACTTGCACTTCCCGCTGCGATTCCCATATGGAACGCATGGAGGTAATCTTCTTTTTCCATGTAGCCTGCCATGAATCCGGCTACCATCGAGTCTCCTGCGCCGACGCCGTTGATAAGCTTTCCTTTCGGGGCCGGAGCTTCAAAGACCTCACCGGATGCGGCAACGAGAACGGCTCCTTCGCCTGCCATGGAAACCAGAACGTTCTGTGCGCCCTTTTTCTGCAGCTGTTTTGCATACGGAACAACCGACTCTCTTGTCTTTAATTCCACACCGAAAATCTCGCCGAGTTCGTGATTGTTCGGTTTGATGAGGAACGGGTGGTACGGCAGAACCTTCATCAGCAGATCACGGGTCGCGTCTACGACGATGCGGACGCCCTTGCCGTCGAGCATTTCCATAATTTTCTGATAGGCATCATCTGCCATGGATGACGGGATGCTGCCTGCGAGGAAGAGAACGTCGCCCTCGCCGAGTGCGGAAAGCTGTTTCATCAGCTCTTCCACTTTTTTCTCCGGGATTTCGGGTCCCTGTCCGTTGATTTCAGTTCCGTCAATACTCTTTAATTTGACGTTGATGCGGGAATATCCTTCTTCCAGCCAGATGCAGCCGTTTTTAATTCCCATCTGGTCGAGCCGTCCCGCGATTTCTTTTCCGGTAAAGCCTGCCAGAAATCCGAGCGCTGTGCTCTCAATTCCAAGGTTTCCAAGTACGGTCGATACGTTGATTCCTTTTCCGCCCGGAAGCATCAGCTCGGAGCTTGTGCGGTTGGTAAGGCCGAGCTTGAAGTCTTCCACCGATACAATGTAGTCCAGAGACGGATTGAATGTCACTGTGTAAATCATATTTCCCTCCTGCTTTATTTTGATCGTGTTTGCTTTGATGAGCTTATTATATCGTCATATTCATTCAAAATCAATCATCAATATTTCATGAATTTTACCTTCTCTTTTTGTCGTATTTGCATAAGTTTAGAGTTTTATGACGGATTTCCCCGTTTTATCGCCCTGTTTTAACCGAGTTTGACTGATTGTCATCTTTTCTACCCTGTCACGCATCGATCACTTTATTCTCTCCATTTCGGTTATTTTTTATCAGACACTTTCTTTCTGTTCTCATTTTTGTACTTTACTTTTTCCGGATTTGGTACTAAAGTGAAGAGAAATCAAAAAAAGAATTTTCAGAAGAGGTGATTTTATTTGAAACGATACTATATTCTTCACTATTTTGATCCCGCCAATGTGGGCAGTTTTCTGCTTGTCTCACTGCTCGGCCTGATTCTGGTGCTTGCCCTTGTGCTTCTGATTGCAAAATTGCAGATTCAGCGGCAGCTAAAAGAGGAGACAGAGGAAAAAGCAAAAAAAATACGCCGGAAAAAACACCAACGCAGGCAGTATCAGATTGTGGAAAGCTTTTATGAGCTGGTTTTCTCCGGCACTTCGATTCTTCTCTTCCTCTCCCTCTATTACATTATCGATGAGCGTCTGCCGCAGATTTCGATGTACTGGGAGAAATATCAGGATGTGGTGCTTCTTGTCTTTATCGTGCTCTCCGTCTTTCTGACGAGCTGGCTCGATGTGGTTCTGGTAAAGCTCACGCACCTTGACCCGGAGCAGAAGGCGTCGGTGCGGCTGATTTCGGTCTTCTATATTGTACTGATTCTTCTGTACATCCGCTTTATCTACGAGGACACGAATTACGACGGCCTGATTCTCTATTTCCTGACACTGACGGTCGGCCGCTTCCTGTATTTCGACTTTACGGTCAAGAGTTTTCTTGAAACGATGCGGGGCGTGTTGGAAAATCTACCGCTTCTTGTCATCATGAGCGCCTACTCCGGTTTCGTGTGCTGGTATGGGTTCCATGTCGGCTTTCTGCTGAAATCAAATGGTGTCATTTTGAGCACCTTTCTTGCCCATCTGTTTATGGACTGCTCGATCTTTCTGCTCCACAAAACAGAAATTTTAAAGCATGTGATACGAAAAATTTAAAACCGGCATTTTTTTACCAGCCATATATCAAAAGCTCTGCAGATCAGAATTTTGCATTTTCTGTTCTGCAGAGCTTTTCTTATTTAACGTTCTTTTTTACATGCCAAACAGCAGTGCAAAGCCATGTACGACAAAAGCTGCCAGCCAGGCGATCACACACTGTGAAACGACAACACCGGCTGCCCATCTGCCGCCAAGCTCCCGCTTGATGGAAGCGACTGCCGCCACACACGGCGTATAGAGGAGGCAGAAAACCAGAAGGCTTAATGCGGAAACCGGTGTCAGGATTTCGGTCAGCTGCGCGGTCGTGCCGAACAGTACGGAAAGTGTCGAGACGACACTCTCCTTTGCCATAAATCCGGTTAGAAGGGCGGTCGATACTCTCCAGTCTCCAAATCCAAGCGGCCGAAAAACCGGGGCGAGACGGCCGGAGACAACGGCGAGAATGCTGTCCTTGGAGTCCTCCACGACATTGAGATGCGTTCCAAAGGTCTGTAAAAACCAGATCACAATCGTGGCAACAAAAATGACGGTGAATGCCCGCTGCAGGAAGTCTTTTGCCTTATCCCACAAAAGCTGTCCGACATTTTTTGCCCCCGGCATGCGGTAGTTTGGAAGCTCCATGACAAACGGAACGGCTTCTCCCTGGAATAAAGTTCCCTGCATCAGCATCGCCATCAGGACAGCCATGAAGATACCACCGAAATACAGAAGAACCATCACAAGGGCACTGTATTTCGGGAAGAATGCGGCGGTAAAGAACGCGTAAATCGGAAGTTTTGCCGAACAGCTCATAAACGGAGTTAATAGGATCGTCATTTTCCGGTCACGCTCGGAAGGCAGGGTGCGGCTCGCCATGACGCCCGGCACGGTACAGCCAAAACCGACCAGCATCGGCACGATACTGCGGCCGGAGAGGCCGATTTTCCGGAGCAGCTTATCCATCACAAATGCCACGCGCGCCATATAGCCGCTGTCTTCCAGAATGGACAGGAAGAAAAACAGGGTGACGATGATCGGAAGGAAGCTTAAGACACTTCCGACGCCGTTAAAAATACCGTCAATCACAAGGGAATGAAGCACCGGATTGACGCCCCATGCTGTCATGGCGCTGTCCACGAGCTCGGTCAGTTTTCCGATCAGAATCTCCAGCACACTCTGCAGCGATGCTCCGATCACATGGAAGGTCAGGAAAAAGACAGCCGCCATAATCCCGGCAAAACATGGCAGAGCCGTATATTTTCCGGTCAGCACACGGTCAATTTCTGTGCTCCGCACATGCTCGCGGCTCTCTTTTGGTTTTACCACGGTCTCACGGCAGACTTTTTCAATAAAATTAAAACGCATATCCGCAATCGCCGCCGCGCGGTCCAGGCCGCGCTCCGTCTCCATCTGACAGACGATATGCTCGAGCATCTCTTTCTCGTTTTCATCGAGGGCCAGCTGCTCCAGGATCAGCGCATCGCCCTCTGCCAGCTTGCTCGCCGCAAACCGCACCGGAATATCCGCCCTTGCGGCGTGATCCTCGATCAGATGCATGATCGCATGCAACGCACGGTGGACGGCACCGCCGTGGTCATTCGCCTCACAGAAGTCCTTTCTGCCCGGTTTTTCCTGGTATTTGGCCACATGGACAGCATGGGCAACCAGTTCATCGATTCCCTCGTTTTTTGCAGCGGAAATCGGGATAACCGGGATGCCAAGTCTCTCTTCCATCTGGTTCACGAGCACAGAACCGCCGTTTTCGCGTACCTCATCCATCATGTTGAGGGCCAGTACCATCGGAACGTCGAGTTCCATCAGCTGCATCGTCAGATACAGGTTTCGTTCGATATTTGTCGCATCTACAATATTGATGATGCCGCGCGGATGCTCGTTCAGAACGAAATTCCGGGTGACGATCTCTTCGCTTGAATACGGCGACATCGAATAAATGCCGGGAAGATCGGTGACCAGCGTGTTTTTCTGGCCGCGGATTTCACCGTCCTTCCGGTCTACGGTCACGCCGGGGAAGTTTCCGACGTGCTGGTTGGATCCCGTTAATTGGTTGAACAGGGTGGTCTTGCCGCAGTTCTGGTTTCCGGCCAGCGCAAAGGACAACAGCTCTCCTTCCGGCAGCGGATGCTCCTCTGCCTTATTGTGGTACTTTCCGCCCTCTCCAAAGCCGGGATGCGGAATTGCTTTCGCATCCGGCTGCTCTTTTTCTTTTACAGCGTCCCGCATCTCATCAATGGCAATCCGTCCGGCATCGGCGAGGCGGAGTGTCAGTTCATAGCTGTGAATCCGCACTTCCACAGGGTCTCCCATCGGTGCATACTTTACCATCGTCACTTCCGCCCCCGGAATGATTCCCATATCTAGGAAGTGCTGCCGCAGCGCGCCCTCTCCTCCTACCGTGCGGACGGTCGCTGTTTTGCCGATCGGCAGTTCTTTCAGTGTCATATATTTCACTCCTTATTGATTCTCATTATCAATAGTAAGTATATGACACAATTCGACTGCGGTCAAGCAATTGCCATTATTTCTCTTTTTGTTTTTCTTCGAGCTTCTTCTGTACACTCGGAAACAGCTCCAGATCCGTGTGTGGGATTGCCTGGGCCGCTTTCATCATAGAGATGAAAGCGGCGACCTGGCCGAACTGGATGTAGACCATCTCGTCCAGAATGCGGTCAATATCGTCGATGCAGGTCCGATCCAGCAGGATTTTTTCTGCTCCCGCAAGCGACGTATTTCCGGCGCAGATCAGGCGGCTGCGGTCCATATCCGGGTACATGCCGATCGTGATGGCGGATTCCTTTGAAACGTGCTTTCCAAATGCACCAGCCGCGTAAAACCGGTCAATTTCTTCCATGGAAATGCCGGATTCACGCATCATGTACTCAACCATCGTGTAGGCCGCTGACTTTGTACGAAGGAATTCGGCGATATCACTCTGATAGAAGCACAGCCCTTCACTATATTCAACGCACCACTCTCCCGTCTCCGGGTCTTCCTTGATCTTTTCGGACCGCTCCGGCTGCAGGGTACCGAACAGGTTGATCCAGCCATTTAGGAATAATTCCGCGAGCAGATCGATAATGCCGGAACCGCAGATGCCCTTTGGCTTACCCTCTCCGATTACATGGCACTGGATTTTCCCGTCTTCTATTTTTACCGTATCAACAGCGCCTTCTGCAGCTCGCATGCCGGTTTTGACCACGCCGCCCTCGAGCGCCGGACCGGCAGCGCCTGCGCCGCAGAGCAGAAATTCCCGGTTTCCGACGACAAGCTCGCCGTTCGTTCCGATATCAAAAAAAACGCTGATCGTTTCTTTTTTATAGAGTTCCGTTGCGATCATACCGCTTAATATATCACCGCCCAGGTAATTGGATTTTCCCGGCACGCAGTAGACACATCCCTTCATGGGAAATCCCATCTCTTTCGCCGGAAGGAATCCGACGCGGTCTGCGCGCACGGCGTACGGGGATGAAAAGACGCAGAACGGATCCAGTCCCAGCAGGAAATGGATCATCGTTGTGTTGCCGGATACGACCATTGAGAGAACATCCGACGGCGCAATTCCTGTCTTTTGGCGAAGTTTTTCAAAGAGCAGTGTAAATGTCTCCATCGTACACGCACGGATGTCCTGCAGTACCTCCGGTTTATCCTTACAGGCAAAGATTCTCGTCAGAATATCGGTTCCATAGGCAGTCTGGCGGTTGTATTCGCTCTCCTCGGCAAGCACAGTACCGTCGCTGCAGTTTACCAGGCGCACAACGACGGTCGTACTTCCAAGATCAGCGGCATAGCCGTAATGCTCTGCTGCTGTATCGCCCGCTTCCAGATCAACCACCTGCCAGATGCTTCCATTCCATGCGAGGGAAACCGTTATGTTATAGTCTGCCTCATCGCAGATGGGATACAGTTTCTGCAGCGCTGGAAGGGTAAATGATGCGGTGATTCCTTTCTCTTTTAATGCATCCAGTATCCGCATCTGGCTGGAGCGGGCGTCCTCCTCCGTCGGCGGGACCAACCCCAGATACTGTTTCTGTGTTATTCCTCTATTCATTATTACTTCCTCATTTCCTGATCATTTTTCTGTTTCTTATTGTAGCACTTTTCTCTTTTCCAGAGAACTTATTTTTTTCACATTTTTACTACATTTCCATCACAGATTCCCATTATACTGCAAAGCATAGAAACAAAAAAGGAAGCAAACAAAACCGGAAGCCGATTCCGGAACACAGTTTAAAATACAGATACCAGAAAGGAAGCATTTATTATGATGGACTACAGAAACAACTACAATAACGAAAACGAAACCAATAATGAGAACATGATGGCAGCAGAGCAGAACAGCTTCAACGGAAAGAAACCTTCTTCCAAAAACAAAAAAGCTGCTAAGCTTGCAAAAAAAATCGGAGCCATCGCCTTAAGCGCAGTTCTGTTCGGCGGTGTTGCCGGCGGTACCTTCCAGGCAGTCAACCACTTTGCCGGAAGCACGACAGCCACTGCAACAACAACCACTGCACAGCAGACGACTTCCAACAGCAGCCTCTTAAAAGCCGCTGCCACATCCTCAAGCTCCACTTCCACCGGAACGATGGATGTTTCCACGATTGCGAAAAACGCAATGCCGTCGATCGTCTCCATCACAAACCAGTCCGTACAGGAAGTACAGAACTACTTCAGCATGTTCGGTTACGGTGCCCAGACTCCGCAGACCGAGGAGACCACAAGCTGCGGTTCCGGTATCATCATCGGAAAGAATGACACCGAGCTTCTGATCGTCACCAATAACCATGTAGTAGAAGATGCCGATACTCTTTCTGTTAGTTTTGTAAACAATCAGGTCTGCAAGGCAAATATCAAAGGTACCGATGCCGATAACGATCTTGCCGTCATCGCCGTTCCGCTCTCCGAGATCCCGGATGACACGATGAGCAGCATCGCTGTTGCCACGATGGGCGATTCTGATTCCGTTGAGGTCGGCGAGCAGGTCGTTGCGATCGGCAACGCACTCGGCTACGGCCAGTCCGTTACGACCGGTATCATCAGTGCTGCAAACCGTGTGATCGACAGCGATTCCTCTTCTGACGGAAGCTCCGATGGAACAACGGCAGATACTTCTTCCACTGATACAACCGGAAAGACCTACTTACAGACCGATGCAGCCATCAACCCTGGCAACAGCGGCGGCGCTCTTCTGAACATGAACGGAGAGGTCATCGGTATCAACTCCGCAAAACTTGCTTCTACAGAGGTAGAGGGCATGGGCTATGCAATCCCGGTCTCCCGTGTTTCCGATATCATTGAAAATCTGATGAATGAGCAGACCAGAACAAAGGTTGCCGCAGAAGATCAGGGAACGATCGGCATCAAATGCCTCGATGTCAGCAGCCAGATCCAGCAGGCATACAATATGCCGGCCGGCATCTATATCTCCGAAGTAACCTCCGGCGGTGCCGCTGAAAATGCAGGTCTGAAATCCGGATACGTTCTGACCAGCTTTGACGGACATTCCATCACCTCCACCAGCGAGCTGAAATCCCTGCTGCAGTATTACTCTGCCGGCGAAACCGTCGAGGTGGAAGTACAGGTTCCAGACAACGGATCCTATGAGACAAAGACCTTCTCCCTGACCCTCGGAACGAGCATCAGCTCTTCAGATGATCAGCAGAGCGATTCCCAGCAGAATGCGGGTTCATCCCGCTCTGCAGAGGGAGGAAATACCCTGACCTCCGCTACTCCTTCGATCTGACTGCCCGCTCTCCCGTGAAAGAAATCCATAAATAAAAAACATCATAAGCATGAAAGAAAGGCCCCGAAACATAACTCCAATGTTTCGGGGCCTTTCTCCTATTCTCTTAATCCATTTCTTATTTTTCTGCTCCTGCAACTGCCTCGCGGGCTGCTTTCTCTTCCGGATCTTCATCCAGAATGGAGAATGCAATATTGGTTGCATGGTCCGCGACACGCTCGAGTCCGGATACAAGATCGGAGAAGATCATGCCGGCTTCCGGCGTACATTCGTTGCGGGTCAGACGCTCTACATGCTTCTGCTGCAGATCCCGCTCCTCCTGATCAATGGAATTTTCAATATCAATGATCTCCTGCAGGTGCTGCAGATCATTCTTTGCAAACATTTCGATCGACTCATCGAGAATTTTTAATACCATATCCAGCATCTCGGAAAGATCCAGTTCGCCCTGTTTGCTGAAGGTCACATTGTCATTCGTCATCTGCACAGCAGAATCTGCGACATTTTCGGCATGATCACCAATCCGCTCGATATCATTGACCACATGGAACAGCGCACCGATGCGCATAACGTCTGATGTCGGCAGCGATGCCTGATTTAAGTGAACCAGATAGTTCGTAATCTCTTTGTTCAGGAAATTAATATTTTCCTCGACACGGTAGACCTCGTCGATTTCTTTCTGATCGCGGGTCACCAGCGTATTCATCGCGCGAATCAGGTTGGTCTCTGCCATCTGTGCCATACGCTCCATCTCACGGACAGCCTGCAGAACTGCAGTCGTCGGGGACATCGCATGTTTCGAGCTGATGTAGGCAAGCTCGAACTTTTTGTCTTCCTCGTCATTTCCGCGGATGATAAAGTACGTTGCCTTCACCAGAAGCGGGGTAAACGGCAGCATCAGGAGTACCTGGCATACTTTGATGATCGAGTTTGCATTTGCGAT
>OHGZ01000356.1_pt1 | contig 35904 bp, 23 predicted proteins | sample 1567851 | NCBI WGS metagenome assembly OHGZ01 (sample SAMEA3879563, study PRJEB24766) | human gut metagenome | biome: human-associated habitat; feature: feces | place: USA | collected 1985/1987 | reverse complement strand
AAAACCATGCCGCCAATCCTATTTCTGGCATTGTCGATACGGTATTGGATTTGGCCGACACGCGGGCTTATGAAGAACAGCAACGCCAAATACAACATCGCAAAAAACGAAGATTTCGCAGATAATGTAATTGAGATTTCGCATGGTTGGGAGTATTCGTCTGAATTCAGGATTTTGAGCAATATCAAAATCGGTCTGCAACAACGGCAGACAGGACGAATGACAGTTTACTCTACACTTCAGAGCTAAGTCCGTTAAGATTAATGTCATTGCAACAAGTAGACAGCACAACTGCAGCCTTATCACAGCCTTGTTTCATGATAAAAAAATATTCAGATTCTCAACATATTGTGCCGCATTGAAATAAAACTGCATTTCCAAGAATAAGCCAAACTGAATTCGATAGCATTTGCAGAGTGATGTAAAAATCCTATATTTGTATTACGTATTTGGCACTCACACTTCAAAATCTACATTATGGGCGCACATATCAAGTTTAGCATGGAACATCGTTATTTTAGAGATTGGCTCGAAGTTGATGTAGATTGGAATTACCCCTTTCTTCCCCGAGTCGGAGAGTTTGTAAACGCTTGGATATGGATCGAGGCAGGTAAGTTTAGCCGTGCGGATATTGAGAAAATATTGAATCCGGATGGGCAGGAGAATCTGAACTCTGAATTCTATCGGGATTATACTTTGGATGATTGGTTATATGAGATCGGAATGGAATGTAACAAGGTATATGGTGTAAGCTATTATAGAGAAAAGAATGATCCGGCCAATATCTATGCAAGGGTGAGTTTGAGTGAACCTGGAACAGCTTTGTAAATTTGGAATTGCTTTTAGACCGTCACCTTTTCGGACATGTTTCATAGAAAATAAACCGGAACATTACGTTCCGGTTTATTGTAATTTTATTATCTACACCATTGTCAATATGGAGTCCGCAAGATTCATATTCTTAGAGACAAACATCACTTTCGAACCTGCATGTCAAAGAGTATCTTCGCTCCATCTTCGATTTCGGCGTATTCAATGAACGGTCGTTGGGAGACTTGGCCGTTGATTCGCATCTTTCCGACATACCTGTTTTCCGGAGAGTTCTCCGGGGCTTCGATTTCCACGGTCTTTCCGTTTTCGAGGCGGATGGTCGCTTTCTTGAACAGCGGCGATCCTGCTGCGTATTCGTCCGAGGCGGGACATACGGGATAGAATCCCAAGGCCGAGAATACATACCATGCCGATGTCTGCCCGTTGTCCTCGTCTCCGCAGTATCCGTCGGGCTTGGGCGAATAGAGCCGGTCCATCACCTCGCGGGCCCACCACTGTGCCTTGGCGGGTTGCCCGCAGTAGTCGTACAGATAAATCATGTGTTGCGCAGGTTGGTTTCCGTGGGCATAGTTGCCCATGTTCGCCACCTGCATCTCTGTTATTTCGTGGATGCGGACTCCGTAGTAGCTGTCGTCGTAGATCGGCGGCACGACGAACACCGAGTCGAGCATCTGCGTGAAGCCTTTGCGGCCTCCCATCAGTTCGATCAACCCTTCGACATCATGGAATACCGACCACGTGTAGTGCCACGCATTCCCTTCCGTATATGCGTCTCCCCACTTATAGGGGCTGAAGGGTTGTTGGAACGTGCCGTCGGCATTGCGGCCGCGCATTAGGCGTGTTTCGGGATCGAAGAGGTTTTTATAGTTCTGCGAAGCCTTTTCCAGCATTGCAGCGTCGTTCGTTTTTCCCAGTTTTTTCGCCACCTGTGCGATGCACCAGTCGTCGTAGGCGTATTCGAGCGTTCGGGCGGCATTCTCGTTGATGCCCACATCGTAGGGGATGTATCCCAGTGTGTTGTAGTACTCGTGTCCGAGGCGCCCCGTGGAGCTCACCGTGGGGTGTACCTTCCGGCGTCCTGCGAGCATCGCCTCGTAGAGCGTCGCAATGTCTTCCTCGGGGGTGACACCTTTCAGGATGGCATCCGAAACGACCGACGCCGAGTTGTTTCCGACCATGCATCCGCGGTGTCCGGGCGAAGCCCATTCGGGCAGAAATCCGCTCTCGCGGTAAGCGTTTGCCAGCCCGGCCTGAATTTCGGCATTGACCGACGGATAGACCAGATTGAGCAGCGGAAACAGACTGCGGAAGGTGTCCCAGAATCCCGTGTCGGTATACATGTATCCCGGCAGTACCTCACCGTTGTAGGGGCTGTAATGCAGGATATTGCCGTTCTTGTCGATCTCGTAGAACTTGCGCGGGAACAAGGTCGAACGGTAGAGGCACGAATAGAACGTGCGGTACTGGTCCGTCGTGCCTCCCTCGACTTCAATACGTCCGAGCACCTCGTCCCAGCGTGCTTGGGCTTTCGATTTTACGGTTTCGAAATCGTCCTTTCCCAGCTCTTCGAGGTTCTGCACGGCCTGCATCTGCGAGATGAACGACGAGGCCACGCGCGCCGTCACCTGCTCGCCGCGCCGGGTTTCGAAACCTACCCGCACGAGGGCGTGTTCGCCGACTAACTGTTCGCCTTCGACGGGCTTCGTGCCGTCATAGATCTGGAAATCCCGGATCTTCCGGTCGAAGCGCACGATAAACCAGTTCTTGAAGTTGTCGGGTACGCCTCCGCTGTTGCGCGTGGTGTATCCCACGACAGTCCGTTTGTCGTGCATGACCCTGATGTACGATCCGCGGTCGAAAGCGTCGATCACCACGCCCGACTCGTCCGATTCGGGGAACGTGAAACGCATGATCGCAGCCCGCTCGGTCGGGGCCATCTCGGCCTTGATGTCGTGGTCGGCGAGGTATACCGAATAATAGTAGGGACGTGCCTCCTCCGACTGGTGCGAAAACCAGCTCTGACGGCTCTCTTCATCGACCTTGTCGCGTCCGCGTACAGGCATGATGGAGAACTGCCCGTAGTCGTTGATCCACGGCGAGGGCTGGTGCGTCTGCTTCAGACCTCACTAAAACCGTCTTACAGCATGTTGTAAGACGGTTTTTCTTTTATTTTCTTTTGTCATGCATTTATAATACCAGACAGTATTACATAGTTTTACTTTCCTTTTATTTTCTGATTCCGCTTTAATTCTTTTAGCGGATTCTGGTTGTATACTTGTTTGAGTTTATATAGATCCGTATTGGGTTCGATAATAGCTTGTCGATAATTGACGTAATATCCTATAATGTATCAATGTAAAGGTTTCCGGTAAGTATGATTTGCTAAAATCGTTTCTGTGAATAATATTCAATGTCATTTCCCATTCTTTGGGTGATACATTTTTTGCAATCACAAAAGGCTTTCCACCATGAATGTGTTGACGCATTGCATATTGAATCATTTCCTAAGATTTCAATAGTCATTTTCTTTCCTCCATTTTCAAGCCCAAGCCATTCGAAGAAATAGCGATAAATAATCATGGTTTCAGGTATCTCAAGGAGTTTATGGTACTCTTCGATATTTTCGCCAAAGGCTTTCCTGAAAAAAGATGTTCCCTTGCCTATTTTACCTTTTGTACTATTAAGAACAGCTTGAATAGCCCGAATATACTTGCGATTCCAATATTTGCCAATATAGTCCCGATTGTGAGAATAATCTTCACCCATATCCGTAGTGCGACGGATTGGGTGGCATTTCATAGGGAAAGAGTATATGCTCACATTTAACCTATCACACAATTCTTATATGGTTTAGCCCTAAATCCATACAGTTGGTTGGACTTTAGAAATTTGCACGGTTTATGATGGGATAAGGTAACGATCAGGCGACGGCTCTGTTTTCCGCATATTACGCCGATATTCACCACCTCAAATAACTGAAGTAAAGATAGTAAATAATCCGAGAAAGCAAATAAAAAACTTCGTTTTTTCGGGTTTCCAGGGCTATTTTTGCATCCCCGCGCCACAACGCCCTACCTCTCCGACACCTTGGCTGCGCTGGTCGCTACCGACACAGGGGCAGGGAATATAAGATACAAGGCACCCTATTAGGACCCTTAAAAAAAGGCAATAGTCTGAAAAATTGGGCTGTTGTATTTTTTATATATAATAGGACGAGGCAACGAAAAGGCAACGATTCCACTTGCTGCTGCTTGCGTTGGCGTTCACAATCTCAAATAACTAGCATAAAAATAATAAAATTATTGCACGAGAAAAAATATCACCTCGATATCCAATAACGAAATTACTACTTCATACCAATATTGTCGTACCTTTGAAACACGCCAGACGAAGCAGACATTGGGGATAATAATAAAATCACGTCCGAACAAAACCGCAGAAGCGTTGTTAAGTTTTCCTTCATGCAACAGGTTGAATTTTTCGAGGATGGTCGGCAAATCCTCCCTTATGGTCGCTTCGGGCAAACGTCCGCATTTGATGCCCCCAGGTACCGCGCCCATGACGGCATGTTCGTCAAGGTCGGATATTTTAAGGTCGGAATTCGCCATAGCCTCCCAAGCTTATTTTCCTCCACGCTGCATCAGGTGCTGGTTGTATATTTCCTGCGGCATGGTGGATGTCATTTCCGTTTCCATACCTTTATAACTCATTATCCGTCATCATCCTTCTGCAACGCTTGGAACGAGCAAAACGACATACTTCTATCGGTTTTGAATCAATGCAGAAATAATCTTCGCCTCCATCTATTTCTGCGGCTATTCTTTCCCGGATTGTATTACATAGGGACAAAGTAATTTTACGTCTGTCATTGTATTGTCTGCGGAATATAAGATTGTGAATTTCAATACTATATTCCTGTAACTTTGCAAACAACAATGACTCACTGTCAATGCCAACAGCCTTTGATGTCATGTTCAATGCCTCTATTTCAAGGTCTGAGAACTACTCCTCTTCTTGACATATTCCCTGATTCATTGACCAAATTGCCGACTATTTGCTTGTATGGGTTAGGATTTTTTGCTAATATTGTGTTACTATATTTTCTATTGAAAAGTTTTAATTTGCTAAATATCAACAATATGCACAACTTTTTATACATAAATCTTTTTATCAATCTAATTCCGCCAACGGATTTTTATTTTATCTTTGTGTCCGGATAAGAAATAAAAGTCCGTACGCACTAAAAAACAATTAGCTTATGAAAAACAAAAGACTATTTTTATTATCCGCATTTCTGGTAATAATAGGTACATTAAAAGCTCAGAACCCCATTATTACGGATCAGTTCACTGCCGATCCCACCGCCAAAGTTTTTGAAGGCAAGATGTATGTCTATCCTTCACATGACATTCCGAGCCCCATCGAGCGTCTGAAAGAATGGTTCTGTATGGCAGATTACCATGTTTTCTCGTCAGACAATCTGGTTGACTGGACAGACCACGGAGTGATCCTAAGCCAGGAAAATGTACCTTGGGTAGCTCCTGACTCCTATTCCATGTGGGCCCCCGAATGTGTATACAAGAATGGGAAATATTATTTCTACTTCCCATCTACCCCTAAAGGCGAAGGCAAACGCGGTTTCAGCATTGGAGTTGCCATAGCCGACAAGCCTTACGGCCCTTTCACCCCGCAGGCCACTCCCATTGAAGGAGTCAACGGCATCGACCCTTGCGTGCTCATTGATAAAGACGGGCAAGCCTACATATACTGGTCAGGCCGCGGAATGTCAGTAGCAAAGTTGAAAGACAATATGCTTGAACTCGCCTCAGAACCCATGCAAATTCAAGGATTACCCGAAGGCTTCAAAGAAGGACCTTTCGCCTTTGAACGCAACGGAAAATATTACTTCACATTCCCCTGGGTAAAGGAGAAAACAGAAGTTCTGGCTTATGCGATGGGAGACAACCCCATGGGTCCCTTTGAGTTCAAGGGTATCATTATGGATGAATCACCAACCGATTGCTGGACCAATCACCACTCATTGGTGGAATACAAAGACCAGTGGTACCTGTTCTATCACCACAACGATTACTCCCCCGAATTCGATAAAAACAGATCGGCACGGGTCGACTCCTTATTCTTCAACCCGGACGGCACTATCCAAAAAGTAACCCCTACCCTGCGCGGAGTGGGCATAACAGACTCCCGGAAAGAAATTCAACTGGATCGCTACAGCCGGTTAAGCAATCAGGGAGCAGCCATCGATTACCTGAACCAAGCAAACAAATTCGAAGGCTGGAAAACTTTATTGAGCAAAAACGGTGCATGGGTGCAGTACAACCGGGTGAACTTCGGAAAGAGTACCCCCCGGAAAGTGAAAGCAAGAGTAACTTCGGACAACGGAGGAACACTGCAAATACGTATAAACGGAACAAACGGTCCGGTTATCTCGGAAATAAAAGTTCCCAAAACCGATAAATGGACGAATATTGAATCCCCGGTTCGTTCCGCTCAGACCGGTATTCACGATTTATACGTGTCTCTAAAAGGAAACGGTAAAGTTGAAATCGACTGGATCAGTTTTCAATAACTAAATCTCCATGCCGGATATGAAGTATACGAAGACAATAGCACTAATCACAACCCTGCTCTGCTTCCTGCAAGGGCAGGGTTTAGCGCTTGCCCAGGATAATCCAAACCAATACAATTACCTTTATCTTACTATCCGGAACGGATTATGCGACAACTCTATCCGAACCATACACAAAGATCACAACTCATTCATGTGGTTCGGAACCTCCAACGGGCTCGACCGTTACGATGGTTACGAACTGAAACACTACTCCACAGCTCCCAGGCAACCGTATCAGTTTATTGAAAGTAATTACATCAATGACATTGACGAAGACGACAACAACTATTTGTGGGTAGCTTCCGAAGCCGGCATCATGAGCATTGATCTCCTTCACGAAAATCTCAATTTCTATAAGGAATACTCCGGTAAGAACAATAATGTGCTTTACTCTCCCGTTCAGGCCCTGCTTGTCGACGATTTCAATAATCTCTGGGTAGGCAAAAGTGACGGACTGGCCTACATCATTCTGAACGAAGAAAGGCAGATAAAAGATATCCGGATATTGAAGAAAGATGTGGATATCAAAACCATCGTAAAACACGGTAGTGATATCTGGGCGGGAGGCGACAAGTGTTTATTGCATTTCACTCCTTCGGGCAAACAGGATTACAGCAATATCCCCGTAATTACAAACTTAGATACTTCACAGTTAATCTTCAACCGCCTGTTTTCGTATGGTGACTATCTGTGGATCGGCACCCAAAGTGGCTTATACTGCTATAACACCCAGAATCAGTTCTGCATACTCTATCAGCATAATCCCAATAATCCTCACAGCATTTCCTCCAACTTCATCACAGATATTGATAAAAATTCATCAGGCGACATCATTATCGGAACCAGAAACGGAGTGAACATATACCAGCGAAATGACCAATTCGTTACTTTCAGCAGAGGCATACAAGCCCGGTCCCTGAATGATAATATCGTCAACCGGATATTTGTTGATAAGAATGATAATATCTGGGTAGGGACCGACTTCGGCGGAATTAATATCATGGCTCCGCAACGCATAACTTTCAATTATTCACTGCAAGGGTATGAGAAAGGAGTGCCCAACATCATCAGCACGGTGCTCGAAGACAAAGAGGGAAACATCCTGGCAGGAATTGTAGATGGCGGACTTGCCATTAAGAGGAAAGGTGCTGACTCCTTTTCGCTCTTCAAACACAACCCGGGAGATCCGCACTCACTGGCTCACAACAACATCTCGGATATCATTCAGGACCTGCATGGCAATTACTGGATATCAACAATAGGCGGAGGGCTGGATAAACTGGATAAAAACAATCTGTCACATCCCGTATTCGAACATTACAACAGTTTGAATTCCTCCCTGACCTCCGATGACATCCATGACATAGCCCTGGACTCTGCCCGGAATGCACTGTGGATATGCAGCGGCAGCCATATCAATACACTCGATTTCTCTACGGGAGCCATCAATCGGCTAAAGTTCTATACACAGTCCAAGGAACCCGTTCATAACATGAATACAATCTTCATCGACTCACAGTCAAGATTATGGATTGGCGGAAACGGCGTGTACGTCATCGACCTGGAAAATTCCAGGAATACCTACGAATGTATATACTATCAGCACAAACTGGATGATCCCAAAAGCAAAATCAATGAAAAGATCACTTGTATATTCGAAACTAAAAAAGGGGAGATTTATCTGGGTAGCCTCGGAAATGGCATCTACCTGTTGGAAGACAACGGTAACAACGAAAAATATACCTTCAAGAACTATGCCGTACGCTGCGGTCTTTCGGACACCAGCATCTCGAACATTCTGGACGATGAGAACGGGAACTTATGGATCAGTACCCTAAAAGGCATTTACTTCTTCGATATCAATACAAAACGGGCCTTCAAGTTCGACGAAGGAGACGGGTTACTGGTACCCCAATTCTATAAAAGATCCGGCTGTAAGACCATCAATCACAATATGTTACTGGGAACTATCGATGGTTTCGTAACATTCAGCCCACTGGTAAACCTGCCCAAGCAAAAGCAACGGACGATAACCCTCACCAGCGTTGTCTGTAACGGCAGCCAGCTGATACCTTATCTGAACAGCGACAATCTGCCCGTAAGTATCTCAACAACCAAGGAACTGCATTTATATCCACCACAGAATTCCTTTGAAATCACATTCAGCTGCCTGGATTATATCGAACAGGAAAAGGTGTTCTACTTCCATCGCATTCATGAACTGGAGGAACACTGGAACACAGGATTGGTAAAGAGAAACGCCAAGTACACCAACCTGCCGCCGGGAAAATATACGCTGGAAATACGATGCACCAACCACGACAACACCTGGTCTACCGAAGCCACCTGTCTCAGCATTATTGTACATCCCCCATTCTATAAAACAGGATGGTTCTACTCACTTATCGCTATATTGATAGTGTCCATTCTGCTTTATATCATCTATTGGTATAATGCAAGGCAACAACATATCCAGAAACTTCTGAAAGAAAAGATAGAAAGCATGTCCGAGCAGATGGAGGCTATCAACAAAGAGAAGCTATCCTATTTCACCAACCTCGCACATGAGTTTAAGACGCCCCTGACCCTGATACAAGGACCGGCAAGCCAGCTTGTCAGGCAAACTACCGATCCCAAAGAAAAAGAGGACTTACAGATTATCAACCGGAACGCTCAATACCTGCTTTCACTGGTCAACCAACTGATTGACTTGCGCAAGATCGATACCCAGAACTTAACGCTCAATTACTCTCAATTCAACTTCAACAAGTTCCTGAACACAACAATAACCGACTTTTCCAACCTGATGAAAGAACGAAACATCAGCTTTGAAAAGATATACCGCCTGAAGAGTGACCATATCTATTCTGATAAGGAAAACCTGCATAAGATACTGTTCAATCTATTATCCAACGCCATCAAGCATACTCCCGATAAAGGAAAAATCACATTGCATGCCAACCAATTCATCGACAAATCGAACAAACTCATGCAGTTTATCTCCGTCACCAACAGTGGCAGCATAATAGCTCCTGACGAAATAGACAAAATATTCAACCGTTTCTACCGGATACCCGAACAGAACAAATATACAAACTACGGACAGAGCAGTACGGGCATCGGACTTCACATCGTAAAAGAGCTTATCAACCTATTAGACGGAACGATTAAAGTCAAGAGTTCGGAAAAAGAAGGTGTATCTTTCAGATTATATTTCCCCATTACGCTGGCGGACGCAGTGGAGAATGAAATTCATGAGGAATATAAAGAGCCCGTACCCGTTGAAGACAAAATCGAGCCGTTCATTCCTATAGACAGGAGCAAGCCGACTTTGTTATTGGTAGAAGACAATCCCGATATGCGTCATTATATCAAGAATATGCTGAAAGAAAAATACAATATCGCTGAAGCAAACAACGGTGAGCAAGGCTATAAGACAGCCCAGAATATCGTGCCCGATTTTATTGTATCCGATCTAATGATGCCCGTATGCGATGGTTCCGACTTCTGCAAAGGACTGCGCGAGGACAAGCTTTTAAGTCACATTCCTTTCCTGCTTCTCACGGCAAATTCAAGTGAGACTGCCCGAATAGAAAGCTATGAAAACGGAGTAGACGGATATATCACCAAGCCTTTCGAACAATCCGTATTATTAGCCCACATAGACTCCATCTTGAAGAACAGGGATTTGCGTCAGAAGAAATTCGTAGAACAAGACTTGAATCCTATCCTGCTGGAAGTGGGACAATCCGACCAGCAGTTCATGAACGAAGTTATGAATATTCTGGAAAAGAACTATGCTGATCCTCAATTCGGTGTAAAGGATCTGACAGAAAGGCTGAACATCAGTTATACAGTGATTTATAAGAAATTCGTATCACTCACCGGACTTCCGCCGGTACGTTTCATCCAACTATACAGGCTACAGATTGCCAAGAAAATATTAGAGAGTAGCACCAATAACGTCATTGTATCAGAAATAGCCTACCGGGTGGGATTTAATGATCCCAAGTACTTCACCCGTTGCTTTGTGAAACAATATAAGCAAACGCCCAGTTCATTCTTCAAGTAGCACGACCTTAGAATCAGGTCTGTTTACAGCACATTGCGGAAGGTTTCTATTTTATAACTATCAGATCGCCTTCCGCAAACCCAACTGTTATATGTTTCACCTGAAAAAGACTTATTACTTTCAGTTCTTTCTTTAACTCTTTCAGAACTTCCACCAGGCCGTTCAGTACTTCCTCCCACGGGATTTCGCTGGAAAGTTGCAAAGCATCACAGTTCCTTTCTCTCGGATCGAAATCTTCTTCACAAGCCCAGTCATCATTTTCCGCGTCATATTGTTTAGAGCCTGTCAGTTCGAGTGTATAGCAACTCTGCCCATTTTCTTCGACAGCTTCCCACAAGTTGAAGTTCAATGCAATGATGTCATTAGGCAGGGTTTCGTATTCAGCAATGAACAAAAGCCACTGTTTTACAATGGCTTTTACTTTCTGTTTATCAAATACCTCCATAGGGGTACAGCAAGTCTGAAAGTCCGGTTTACTTTCATCGTTCCCCAATATGGAGAATAGTTTTTTCAAAATATTACTCATTCTTAATCAATTCAAAAGTGTAGCTTCCTAACTCAATGACATCATTAATATGATATGACTACAAAGATAATGACAAATTATAAATAAATAGTATCTTTGTTACCATACCATATTAATAACCTTTTAGTTGAGGAAAATGTTTTGCATGGCATGATTAAACATCAAATAAAGCAACCCGGACATATTCAGATAGAAGACGTTATCTCTTTTTCTTCCAGATATAAATATGTGCCCCTACCGTTGCATATAGGCGGGTGACATCCATTTTGCCGGTATATGTCTCATCAATTGCTGCCTGCAGCCCAGTATTGTCAACTTTTAGTTTCCCAATTTCGCCTCCTATTAAACCGAGATCTACGCTCATACCTACTACCGAACTCAAACGATATTCAAGACCCACTGTGAAATTTCCACCTAAAGCATTGGCTGTACCACTGAGTTCCCCCAATCCGCTTCCTTTCACTGTCTCTTTATAGCGCAACCACCCCCAACCGATTGCGCCATAAATGGTTAGTTTCTCTCCTAAAATCCATCGACCGGTAAATTGAGGGGCAATATACAATAGCCGCCCTATATCATCCATAACCATACCACGTACACCATCATAGAAAGCAACTGATTGCTTGGAACGAAATTGCTGTACAAGTACTCCCCATCCCCAACGATTGTAGTAACGAGACATTCCTACTCTCCAATCAAGTCCCGTAACGTAATTAGAAGCAGCCAGTCCCTCAACCTTTTCTACCGATGGAATATATCCTATGCCTGCACCTGCAAAAACGTAACCGATAGGTTGTTTATTCCAGTCCGTGCCCTTACGTGGTTGTGAGATAACCTCCTGTTTGGATTGTACCAGACCCTCGTTTATCTCCTGAGCATGAAGAGAGAATGCTCCCAAGATGCTGATTGCTAATAGAATGATTTGTTTTTTCATATTTTATGTATTAGTTTAATGTTTCAGTTCTCACCTTCAGGGGGATAAACTATTGTCCAATTTGCTTGTTCCATATCTTCTAATGAAACCAGATAACGATGAAGAATAGGAACATATTTGCGAATTGTATCACAAGGCTCAAACATATATTTGCGATAGATTTCACGATCCATAATCAGAAATTGCATACAAGGAACAACATTGAAATCAGCTTTCCAGCCTGTATCGTCTACGCTCTCTATAAGAGATGACGAACCCTTAAAAACTCCAACAGCTCCAACTGAACATAGAAACAATGTGTCAGCAATTGTAAGATTTCTGTCTCTATATTCTTGGTAAACAATATCCCGTTCTGACTTATTAACAAGTGTAATGTATTTCTCGCTCTGTTCCGGACATGCCGAAAATATGCATGACAATAAACATAAGCCTAGTATTTTGGCAATTTTCATTAATTTCATAATTAATAATTGTAAATAAATACCTTATCGAGTACTACTATTATAAATTCCAACACCAATAGGGCCAATAACAGGTACTAACCATGATACATGATCATACCACTTTGCATCCAGTTTCAAATCACTAATAGCATTCCTAACGCCAAGATTATGATAATCACGATATTCATATCCTTTACCTGTATAATTAATATCCAGAGGGTTAGCTTTAAAATTCCATCCAATACTGTTTCCCCTTTCAATATTAGTATCATATTGCGCTTCTGTCTGATAGAACCCAGAGACATGCCTATTAAAATATAAAAATGCTCTGGCATTCGCATCCTGTTCGTGAGGCTGATATTTATGTTCCCCACTTCCGTCAGCACTCATCAAGCTCGGTATGCCTATTCTGGATAAATATCCCCACCCCATCGATTGACTTTGCAGGTAGTGCCCATACTCATGTTGGAATACCGAGTTATTCGGATCAGCCGAAATTGTACGATCACCAATAATAAAACTACTCAGAGTTACTGCTTTTTGTCCCCAGTTATTGCCACTCATTACAGTTGCTCCTCCCCAGTAATCCACATTATCTACTTGACCAGCATACCCCGAAAATTGAGCGTACCCATGACCTATCATAGTCTGAGGCAATTGCCACGTAAAGCGTGAAATTAGTTCCCATGAGGCAGTCCAGAAATTCCGATGACTTTGATGATTCATATAACTACCTGTAGCAAACAACCCACCCCACATTTTCACCTCATTCACACCACCTTTCCATCCTTTTTCAAAAGCTTTCCAAGGCTTTTTTGAAAACAATCCACGAAAGAATCCAAACATATACCCTAAAAAGAATTCCCCATTCGGATCCGTATATACCAATGGGTTATTCAAACAATAAGAGTATCTATTATAGTTTTGGCTCGAATATGGATTCTGTAATCGCGGATCAGGAGATAAGAACCTACCAATAACCGGATCATATAGTCTTGCATTCATATTAATCAAACCAAAGGCAGTTAGATGCTCATGCCCAGTATAACCTCTGCCCAAGAATAACACAGGTTCTGTGCCAACTGCATATAAAGCCTGATTAACAGGATTTCTTAATCTGCCCCACACATCGTAACTTAACTCTTGCTTGACTACACCGGAGGAATTAACAATGTGGGTAATGTTACCCAGATAATCCCCGCACAAATAGTAAACAACCCAAGCCCCTGAACCTTCTTTCACATACACTGCTGCCGCTGAATATGCATCGCCGCCAAGGTACAGAATTTCTTTTGAACCCGCAACTCCTGTCTCGAATTCATATTGATTTCCCCAATAATATTTATTGAGTTGGACTTGATTGTTCTTCTTCAGATTCATTTTGACCCTATTACCTTCCCCATTATATGTAAATGTTGCTACATAACCATTTTCAGTAATAGTCTCCGGCCTTCTTAAAGCATTATAGGTAATCTGTTGTTCCCGAAGTGGAACTTCCGTACCATAAGGAGTAATCGAAGCTATTGCATAAGGTTTCTCATCATTATACACAAAAGCTCCTACATTAGATATATTGGTTATATTTCCATTGTTACTGTAAGCAGCCGTTTTTCCGGCAAAGCTTGTTAATCTGTTCAGATTGTCATAACCAAAGCTCTCCTGAATGTTCCTCACATTGTCTTTTCTCCAGTTCAGATTGCCCGTCTTAGCGTTAAAGTTATATCCGGAATTCTGAATAACAGTAGAACCGTTTTTAACTACTCTACCCGTTGGAATCCCGTTTGCATCATAAGAATATGTACGGGTCAGAATACCAGTGCTTACACCGGTCGTTAATCCTAATGAGTTTTCAGCAGTTAACTTCCAGATAGATGTCGAGCTATTAAGTTTCACTTCCGAAAGATTACCATAGGAATATGTATAGTTTTCAGTCACAATACTGCCGACATTAGAAGCATACGCCAAGTCTGATATACGCCCACTGGTGTAAGTAAATGTTTTTTTGAGCCATTTTCCATCCACATTCGTTTCTTTCATGGTCTTTAGCCTCATCAAAGCATCATAAGTATAGGTTTTAGACGTCCCGTTTGAACTTACCTCAGATTCTATGAGATTATCAGCATTATAGCTGTAGTTTATTGTCTGTCCGGCAACCTCCTTTTTTGTCAAACGATGAAAATTATCATAAGTTTTCTTCGTAGTATTTCCATTGGCATCAGTTTCCAGAACGCCATTCCCCATAGCGTCATAACCGTATTCGATTAGTCCGAAACTTGGGTCATTCATCGTAATTCGTCTGCCAAAATCATCATACCCGAATGTAGTTGTAATCTGTCCCGGAGCAATTACGCTATTCATCTGACCATCTGGTCTATAATTATAAGCAGTGGCACCTGCGGGGTCGGTAACTGATATTATATTTCCGGAAGCATCCTGTTTTTCTGTTTTTGAAACACCATCTACCACCGAAGTTACACTTGTATTAGAGTATGAAAAAGTGTCCTCCTTACCGGATGCATATTTTAATGATATGATCCTATCATTAGAATCATAAGTATATGTATTCCATTGCGCAGGAGTGGCTCCCTTGAACGGCACGGAAACTTTAGCCAACCTCCCTCTCTCGTCATACACATTATCGGTATAAATATAATTTCCGTCAAAGCGTTGTTTTCCACTTCTTACTTCCCTCCCTAAAGCATCATAATAAGTCCGGGAAGTCGGAGCGCCTGTAGCAGAAATGGTAGTAAGCCTTAAAGCTGAAGCCGGAGCCGTAGCCCAAGAATATGAAGTAGTTTCTACAGAACCATCCGGAGAGACAGTTTTTACTTTTCTACCCCAATCATCATATTCGAACGTGGTTTCCTGTTCTTTATGATTTTTTACAGAGTAAAGTAATCCCTTTGGATTGTACGTATACGTACTCACAAAATTCAAAGGAGTCGTTTTCTTTATGACCCTCCCATAAGAATCGTATTCATACAGCGTTTTTAAGCTAGTAGTAGCTCCATACTCTTTCAGAAATTCCTGAGTAACCAGCCCATCTTTATATGAACGATTGACTTGAGAGGCTGATTTCCCGTTTACATAATTCACTGTAACAATCGGAAGCTGATTATTATCAAATACAGGTATGTAATTTCTGCCGACCCATGTTAAACCATCTTTTGTTTTAGTGGTTACCTGATCATATAACAGTCCTATTCTATAAGTCGTGCCATTGTCTATGTTCTGATAAGAGTTATCAGTTGTTATCGTGAGACCATCGCTGTAAACTGATGTTTCTTTCGTTACATTACTATAAACATCATAGACACAACTGGAATTTACTGTCACGTTTTTCAACTTATCTTTTTCTACCTTGCTGCTCGAAATCATCCTGACTACCTTATTTGATAAGGTAACCATATGAAAGTTATAAGACGATTCCGCCGTTGGAGTGACCACTTGAGTAATGAACCCGAACTTCATGGGATCAAAAGTCTGTTCAGTCTGAATTCCCCTGTTATTGTCATATATCCTAATTTTCCTGAACCCACAGAAGCCTAAGCCTTGACGATGCGCAACAGCATCATTATAATAATACGATACAGAAGATATGTATTTGCCATTATAAATAGAGTATGCATTACTCACCATATTAACGTCTATATACAGCTTATTATATGGAAAACCCACACTATAGTCAGATGTCGTCCAATACATATTGCCATTAGTAAGATTTTCATAATCAAATTTCTCAATTACCCCATAACTGTTAATCATGCCGGTCAGCATTCTTCCCCGGGCATCATTACGTGTAAAGGAGATTGGAGTGACAGTGGCATCCTTTATACTTAGCAATTGGCTGGTCCTACAACTATAACCATCTCCTATAGTTCCTGTTATAAAATGAGAATCAGAATCTACAGTCACTTTTGCAGATTCGGCCACAGTATTCAGTTTACCGTTCTGGTTCAGATGTACACTGATTTGAGTTCCGGATTTTACAGCTAAATCGGGAAGTTTATCACCATTCAGATCATGAAACAGAAACTGATAATTGGTATCGGAATTAGATAAAAACTCAAATGTGCTGCTTACAAATCCACTACCGGTTGCCAATAAAGCAGTCCAGGTTTTATACGTACTATTATAGTGAGTTACCGGATAAGAAATGGGTCTGATACACGGAGTGGTAAATTCAAAAGCCTTATCGCTATCAACCTTACCACCATTATTAGGGAGGAAGGGATCCTTTATTATCGGATCATCAATAATCTCACCTCTACAGCCACTACATTCACCACAAGGGCGTTTTTTCATTTCAATCCAGTAATCATTCTTCTTCGGACCTAAAAGAAAATCGGTGAGCCCATCACCGTTAATATCTTCAACCAACAATTCTCTTTTGGAAGCACCCGATATATCTGTGCTCTTAATGCCGCTTGTATATGCAATCTGCACAAAAGCACCTCCCTGATATGAGTAAATATAAGTTCCACTTCCGTTTATGAGGCAAATGTCCGTTCTCCCGTCCCCGTTATAGTCGACAGCAAAAAGCGCATCTTTAAAATAATCAAATAAGAATGGAGTTTGATCATATATCTTAGTCCTCACTTCCAGATTAAACATAGTGGTTCTTGACCATGTCCTGGTTTCCCCCTTCGGAAGTTTGTTACCCGAAACGGCAACCAATTCCATCTTCCCATCTCCATTGAAATCTCCGGTAATGAATAATCTGGGAACAGCACTTTGCCTGCTGCCTTCTGCAAATGTTCCTTCTAATAAGAAGGATGCATTCCGGGCTGTCATATTCTTATCATAGGTAGTAATATCTACTTTGGCGCTGTTCTGATCATGCAACCAATAATTAATTCTAACCAGCTCATCATTTCCATCGCCATCTATATCAACAGGATATAATTTCTGGAATCCATTACCTGCCTGAATCTTTACCGGTGAACAGAGGTAATCTCCGAGATTCTTATAAACCAACAGATTCTGTGCAGGATCATATTTACTTCCATACTGGTAATTTCCTTTTTTATCATAAGCGGTTATACCATAAGATTCAAAATTAGGATAGGCAACGAGTCCCTCACTCCGGGTAAGAGAATTAAACTTACCCTTATGCAGGATAAGATCAGGAGCCTTACTGTTAGCAAAATAAGTTTCAAGAAAAGCCGTGCTTGTCTGGAAACGACTTTCGTCAGACTCACCTCCATAATAGAACATCAGCGGATTAACTTCTTTGCCATTCGATTTAAGACTGATTTTAGACAAGAAACTATATATACTTGTGTCATAACTCAGCGTATAAGTACTAAGAAGCATTGATGATTGATAATATGTATCTATCTTCGACAATAACTTACTATCCTTCATCAGCCGCCCCGCTATATAAGAAGATTGAACATCGCTTCTTGTCTGATAGGTAAACTTTACAGCACCATATTGAGTAGAATTGCTGCCATATTTGATCTCGGTGACATAATAGACGTTATTATCCAACAGATAAGTAAAATCAATATACCCTCCGAATGCATCTACACTTTTAGTAATCGGGTAAGTAATTTGTGCCGATGTATTGGTGGGATATCCAAGAGTTACTTTCTTTCCATCCGGATACCAAACATCAAAATAGTATTTTCCTGATGGTGCATAAAATGTAACTTTCACATTGCCGTGCTCTGTCTGATAATCGATTTGAGAAGACGTTTCTGATATCTTAATAAGCCGACTCCCATCTAATGAATAGGCAGAATTCTTATCTAAACTAGCCGGTTTTGCATTGCTTCCATCATAATAATAGTTTGAATTACAAATAGATATATAGGATAATCCTCCTATACACCACCCGTATCCGGCAATACTATTCCCCATCAGACTATTATAAGATAAGGCAAGAGCGGGTTGGTGTCCGTTTTTCCCTTCATATATTTCAATAGGTACACTGTATGTGAGTGAGCCATTTTCTATTCTCGATTGAATAGGTATTTCACCTACTGCTTTTGCCCGGTCTATCTCTACCGTGCTTGGCAATTCGGGCAGGGATGGAGGCGCCGGCAAAAGAGGATCTAACGGTTCTAACGGTTCAAACGGATCTAATGGTTTCAACGGGGGCTTCAAGAGAGGGGCGTCTAACGAAAGAACTTCACTTCGGACGGCACTGTCTTCCGACGACAACTCATTGACTTCTGTCACGATTTTATACAGTCCGTCTTCATCAGCTTCTTGCATGAATTCATCTTTTAATGGATCTATAACAAGAGAATCCCGGCCTACTGAGATTTGGGCATATCCTGATAAGGTACATAACAATACCAAGATAAAAAATATTCTTCTCTTCATAATAGCGTATTAGCTTTAGGTTATTCTTTAATTATTTTCCAACTACTGGTATTACCATTATAGACTATCTGCATGATATACATCCCCGGAGTTCGATCAGATATATCTACCGCATTGGACTGAGATATACTGCCCCATTGTTGCATCAATGTCCCGGTAAGATCATAGAGAGATATTCGGGCATTCTCAAACTTCTCAACTCCTGAAATATCAACTTTGAGCATACCACGGGTAGGGTTGGGATAAATTGTCACCTTAGTTTCCGAAAGTTTTTCTTCATATATGGAAGGCTCTACTTCATCATCGCTCAAGACTCCCCTTGTCTGAACCACAATTTCCTTTTGACGAGTCAACCGATTACCGGCGCTGTCATAGGTATATTTGATTTTGTTTTGGGCGTATGCATCAGCAGCAGCCCATATAGATAAAACCACGAATAGCAGAAATATGGCAACTATCCGTTTAGATGTTTGAATTCTTAAAAGTAGAAATGTTGTTTTCATGTGATATAAGATTTTATTGACGCTTCAAATAACCACAACTTTCACATAAAAACAAAATATTATATGGTAACAGTGGTAACAAACCTACTTCAGCAAGAAAAGTTGTTTTTCATCTTACAGCTCTTCAGCTCTCCTCAACTGCCCTGTTCATCGACCTTTCGGCTGAAAGTATCTCCTGAAAGGAAAGATTCTTTGCTTTCAGCTTTCAGCCAATACTTCTTTAGTGAAACAAGGGTCAAGTTGACAAGGAGAATAGTCACTGTGCATAAAAACGCGCAGGAAAAGAAGCAATGTTTTAATGGTTATCATTGCTTCTTTTACCCCAAAACAAGCAATAATATTTACTGAGAGATACTATCTAATAAAGTTCAATGACGCATCTATATATCCAGCGTTTCCCATCTATATATCCAACGTCTCCCATCTATATATCCAACACCTTCCATCTATAGATCCAATACAGTGAAATACGTGAATTTTCCAATACTAAAGTTTCTAATGAAATAGCACTTATTAAGCATGAAGAATCTCATGATTACAATATCGGCTGAAAGCTGAAAGCAAAGAATCTTTCCTTTCAGGAGATACTTTCAGCCGGAAGGCCGATGAACAGGGCAGTTGACAAGGGCTGAAAGAACTGTAAGATATGATTGGTTAAAAAGACATAACCACCGATTATAGAAAACGATTTACTCCATGACGTTCACTATCAATCACAATTACCGCAGAACTGAAGTCATCAGGACGAGTGAGAGAAGCTCGCCACCATTCCACACCCAGTCCCAGCCCTATCACTCTATTCAACATATACTCTACTCCCCAACTTAGTTCGGCTGCTATCCCCGAGAATCGGTCTCTGCCTGCACCATTCCAGGCATACCCAAAGCTCACAGTTCCTCTGATTATCCATTTCTCATCAATCTTCTGACAATAAACTAAGGAAGGAGCCACATATCCCAATGTCACAGTTTCTTCAGGAAAATCAGTGCTGAAAGCTGCACACTCCAGTCCGAATCCATAACCCTTTTTACCAACCCAGTTGTACGCCACTTTATACTCCGGACCTCCTTTCCACTTGTAAGTGCCCGAACGCATTTCTACCGTGCTCGTTATCCAACCATAACCCAAATTGACAATAAACGTATTTCTCGGAGTTCGCATAGCTTTCTCCTGTTCTTTTTCCTTTTCCTTCATTCCGGCCACATCTTCAAGCGTAATACCAATGCTCTTCTCTTGTCCCCAAATACTTACATTCAAGTAAAACAAGGCAAACGTCAACAATATATATTTCATAATCTTCATCTAACAGTTTTTTAATATCTCATTAGTAAATTGGTCTTCACAAGAAATTCTATGATTACAGCAGCCGATTCTTTCTCTTTCTCCGGGAGAGCGTTATACTCTTGCGAATACTCTGGATAATTCAGCAAAATAGTCCTCATATTATTTTTGGTAATAAGTTTCACTTCCTTATCGTCAGACCCTATCAGATAACAAGCCTTATTTTTCAGTTGCTTAGATGCTACGATCGCCCCACCTATAGCACCAAAGAGTATGCCGGCGGTGACAGCTTCACTCGTCTGTTCCTTGCCAATCTTAGTGCTGATGAAACAAATCCTACCGGTACCAAAACGAAAACCAGGCGCATACCAGCTGCCAAACTTACATCCCTGATACCTTAACTGGCGGCAGTTTACATACAAGGTATCCTGATGTATGATATACTTTACATCTTTCTTTAATAACTTATCCGTCTCCTTATTACCTGTCTCTGGTTTAAAATCAGCACCTCCATTCCAAAATCTCTTACTTTTAGACCTGGATTCAATAGTGAGATTCTCCAATGCAGTAAACTTTCCATCCATGTAATCGGAAAATGAAAGAGCATATCTGCTCTGAGCAAAAGAGGTAGTTGCAAATAGCAACAGCATCAAACCTAAGATGTGTTTATTCCGTATCATAAAATTTGTATTTGAGTATGATTTTAAATATTCAATGTTTTCCGTCCAACCGGATGATATATCCGGTTGGACGGGTTGCACTCAACCTATATTATTCCATGTCTGGTAATAATATTTTCTTCAGTTTTTCAAGAAGTTGATCCTGTTCCTCTATTTCATTATCTTCTAATAAAACATTAAGAACCTCTTCATCTTTTTCATAATCATAAACATCGACTCCAAACCAACCTGAACCCCAAAAATGAATATATCCTCCTTTTTGGGATGATTCAAAGGTAATCGCATAAAGAGAACCAAAATCGCCTTCGCTATAATAGTTACATTCAATAGTATAATCTATTAAATGTGGAATCAGATTTTTCTGAACCCATCCTAAATCTTTCATTGTCTTATTATTTAATTTTCAATATCGGTGATAAACTACGTACTTTAGGCAACATTTGACCACCTTGTTTGTTTAAAGCACGTATTTGACTTCCCTTAGCACTGGGACCAACAGTTTTATACCAATTAGGTTTTCCGCCTTGTATTAGACTATTCTTAGGTACTTTAAACTCAACATATACAGAACCTACTTTGGCTCCTTGAAAAGCATCAGATCCTCCAGTTGCGACAAATGTCAATCCCTCCGGTCCTTCCACCATACGTCCCGTTTTCTTCATTATATTATACTCATTTTCAGACATCCAACGTCCAACCCTTACCTCGCCTCCTTTGGGAATCCCTGTAAGCATGCCCACTTTGTTATCCAAAGAATAATTCGCCGCACTCCCAACTGCCGATAATCCGCTTGTCACGAAGCTCTTTTTGGCACCGCTCCACATTCCGTCCAAGAAGGAGGTATTGGGGTCATCATCAGCTACAGCCATTATCCCACCCATCACTGTACCGAAAGGTAGACCGGAAGCTTCATGCACTATCAGTTCCCGAAGCATCGGAGACGATATCTTTTCCGTCAGTTTCTGAACGGGACCGGCGAACTTGCTTGCAATTTCACCACCAACGTAAGCCATCGTACCGGCCATTATACCGTCAAATGCAACTTGCTGCAGATTGATATTGTTCCACCCATTGTTAAAACCCTGACCAATCGCAGAATTGGCAGCACCGGCACCGGCCGTAATGCCGATAGCGGCACCGGGAAAAGCAGCGGTCAATGCACCGGAAACGGCACCTGTAGCAAAATAGGACAATCCTTCCCAGCTTAAATCCGCACCATTGGCAACCCAGTTTATTGCTCCTCCGATAGCCGCACCAATGATGAGATGCCAAAACTCCCCACTCGGGTCCGTATATATTAACGGATTATTCAAGCAATAAGTATATCGATTGAAATTTTGTGAGAAATCAGGCATCTGAACAAACGGATCAGGACTCAAGAACCGAGCCAGTAACGGATCATACATACGGCCATTCATGTCTATCAGCTTGAACTCATCCAGATGTTCATGTCCCGTATAGCCACGGTGGAACTTGAAGGTATTATTAGCTACCGTACGTCTGCCCCAGACATCGTATGAAGCCTTGAAAACCTCAGTACCCGCATTGTCGGTCAACTTCACAACACTGCCCAAATGGTCTTTGTGGGCATAATAAATCTTATCAGGCTGCCCGGATTGTTTCACATATACCGCTACCAAACCGTTATTGCCACCAAGATAATATAATTGTTTCGTTACACCGCCTTCGGTGACCATCTCATAATCGCCCGCATATACAGTCGTACGTGCAACCGCATTGTTCGTCTTCAACGTAGATTTCCAACGTTGGCGATCAGGACCATACGTGATGTTCAACAGGTAATTGTTCGAACCGACCGTTTCACTGATAGAGGAAACTTTATCAAATGCAGTATACGCAATGGTCTGGTTATTCTCGGAAATCAGGCCACCGGTATTGTCAACGGTACTTACCGCATGAGGTTTGTCATAACTGTATGAACCCAAGCCTGTTTTAGAAACAATATTACCATTGGCATGATAACCCATGTTCATGACTGTAGAACTACCTTGCTTTACAACAGTCAAACGATCTGCACTGTCATAAGTGAAGGTTTCCGTTTGCCCAATCATACCCGTACGCGAAGTAAGATTGCCTGTAGCACCATCAAACACATAGTTCATATTATGCAGCGACGTAGTGCCTTTCATCGTTTTCAGGTTACTAAGTAAGCCTTGCGAATTACGGGTTTCGGTAGAAATCAATGTACCGCCAAGTTTGGTAGTAGTGACAGTTCCGGTAGCTCCCGTGAGTTCCCAGATATTTTGCGTACCTGCCAGCACCTGTCGCAGATTGCCATAAGCGTCATAGTTGCGACTGACGGTCAAAGATCCAGGATAGGCAATATTACTCAGTTGCCCCTGTGAGTTATAAGAGTAAGTAAATGCCAAAGCACCTGTTCCTTCTATTTGACGTGTCTCAGTCCTCGTACGACCGTAATTGTCATACGTATAAGTCGTGTAATTATTACCCGTCTGTTCCTTTGTCAGACGCAGCAAGTTGTTGCCGGACGTTCCATAGGTATAGGTCGTAGTTACACCATCCGTTGCGGAAGAGGACATACGCCCCAGCACATCATAGGTATTTGTCGTGGTTTTACTTTTCCCGTCAACCTGAGTTTTCAATCGTCCGGCAGCGTCATACGTATAGGTTATGGTACCTGCATTGGGATCGGTCAACGTCTTTTGCTTGCCCGTGTCATAATAAGTCATAGTGAAAGTAGCTCCACCTGTGACTATCTTTTGAGGTTTTCCCAGTGACTTATAAGTATAGGCAATGCTGGAAACCGGATCGGTCACGGATTTCACTCCACCCCAGGGATCATAGACTTGGGTATAAGTTTTCCCGTTTGTGGTACTCGATACTGTACGGTTCCCATAAGCGTAAGAAACGGATCTCCCTGCACTGCTTGTTTGGGTCAGCACTCGCCCACGAGCATCATACGTATAGTTCTCCGTCGTGGTAAGATTGCCAGTTTCTGTCTTTTTCTGAGTGATCAGCCCTTTGTTGTTATAAGTCGTAGCCTCTTTAATGGACATACTTTGGGGACCGATTGTTTCTACCAATACCTCACGCCCCTGATTGTCGTACCAGGTTTTTATCCAGGGCTCTCCCGTAGCTTGGGCAAGCGTAAAGAATCGTTTACTTGAATTGACATTCCAACCACTCAGATAACTTCTCCTAGTACCGTCGGGAAAAAGAGTAGACAGTCTGTTCCCCCATCCATCAAACGTATGCCTAGTTGTTAACTTATTGGAAGTATCACTTTCGTCAGTTTCCGTCAGGACATTTCCCCAAGTATCATATGTATAAGCAATAATGGATGACAACGGATTAGTAGAAGTTTTAGCGATAAAACGTTTCGTTGTATCATAATCATAGTTGCTGGTAAGGGCGGAAACTCCAGAGCCACTGATTTTCTCCGTCTTCACGTTTCCCCAAGTATCGTAGGTGAATTCAGTAGTTAAAGGCAAAGAGGAACCATAATTTTCAACAGTCTTCGTTTTATATCCTTTAGAGGTATCATACGTGATTTCCATCTTCTGCGTGAAAGTCGACGAGTCGTCCGTATGCTTCTGTACCTTTGTGATCAGCTGGGGCTGATAGGTTTTTCCGGCAAGGGTATAGTTGCCATATTGAACAGTGCGATACATGTTATTACCATAGTCTGCCTTTTCCTGGGTCATGTAACCATAGGTAGTATTGAACTGACGGGTGGTAGTAATCATATTGCCATCCAGATCCTTCTCTGTAGTAGATGAAGGGTAAGCAAAGTATTTCCTGGAGCCTTTATCCACAATAGTCAGCGTAGTGTTAGTTTCAGCCGTACTGCCGTCTATGGTATTTTTAGTATAGGTAGCAGATGGTATATAGAAGGAAGTATTCCATGCTTTTACACCAGATTCAGAAACCGTTCCCAACGTCGTATTCTCAGCTATCATGGAAGACATTCCCAACAGCCCTTTTCCTTGCAAATGCATTTTAAGGCCACTGTAGCGATAGTTAGTTGTCATTGTTCTGCCTGCCGCACCATTATCCGAATTTACTTTCTTTACTACATGCAAAGGCAAAGTATAATCGGCAACAGGATAACTGCTACCCGTACCTTTGGTATAGATACCGCCATTGACAAGGGAGGTATAAGTAATATTCGTCACACTGCCATAGTCACCGGTAACAGAAGTTACCTTACCTTTGTCTGTATTGTAACTACTATTAGGGTATAATCGCCATACAGGGTCTCTGTTTGCATCGCTACTATTATAACAATTGTAACCATAATTCATCAGTTCCACCTGACCGTCACCGTTGAAGTCGCCCACCAGATAACGGGATGAGAGGGCATCTTCATCTCTGTTAGAAGTCGCCGAACGCACTATGGTAAGCGCGCTTCCTGTAGAATGCATCCAATAGGTATAAGTTTTATTGAATTCGCCCCAAGAACCTTGAAATATAGCGCTCTTCTTATCATACATGGCCTTGGTTATCACCACATCCGATTTCCCGTCAAGATCGAAATCATATATAAGGCAATCAAACCTTGAATCATCTTTTGAAGTAAAGCTCTGATCGTAAAGCCCCAATGTGCATGCCTGCGACTTAGTAAAAGTTCCATTGCCATTATTCAAAGCAAAATACCAACTACTTTCACCGGTACTGTTCATTAGGATATCCATTAAACCATCGCCATTGAAATCACCGGAACGAATCATCCACACTTTAGAAACATTGGTTCCCGTAGTTTTCTTAGCATCCGAAAAGGTGGTTCCTGTTATTCCGTTACCCTGATTCCAAAAGATGGTATAACCTCCACTATAAATTACCATCATATCTTCCAACCCGTTGCCGTTGAGATCAGATACAAATACCTTATCAGGACTAGAAGGTAAAGTCAAATTAAATGCCGTGCGATATAAAGATGTTCCTGAATTATGCCCAATAATTTCACCCGGATACCTGTTACCACTATGTCCCTTTTCTATGAAAACAATATCTCCTTTTCCGTCATTATTTAAATCACCAGTAGCATAGGCGGGCATTTCGCTGCTGTATTGTAAGTTATATCCGAAAGCCCCCTGAACCGTGTTTCCATAAACATAAAAAGCTATTTGCTTCCAATGATCATTGATGCTTACATGTGGTACTACAAATTCATTCAGACCGTCTCCATCAAAATCGATGACGGACGATCCCGCTTTGTACTCTTGCATGTCAGACAATTGAAAACTTGCTCCAAGACGATAATTCGTTCCATCGACAAATCGGACATTTCCAGAAGAGTCCAGCGAAGCCCAATATATATAAGCGTAAGTATCATAAGTCCAAGAATTCGTACCTGTCGGTATCTTTACAGGAGAGATTCCCATCATATCCGTCAAACCATCTCCATTGAAATCACCAGCAATAAATTGCTGTTCAGAAAATGCGACTGCTGGATAAACAGAAGCAGCATTCACCTGAGGAGAAACAGGAATACTATATAGGGAAGGCAAATAAGACCAGTTTAACTTAACAGGTTGCATAACATCGCCGGCGCCATTCCTCTCCGTAACACTTGTCAGACGTGAATATTTAGTACCGGAAGCATCACCGGTGGTATTGTATTGCAAGTCATAAACACGGTAAACCGAACTTCCCGTTTTGCTTGTAATGGTTTTCAGTCTACGATCCATGGTTCCTTTTACGCCTTCAATAACAAATAGCTGTGGATCATTGGAGCGAGTTTCATAACTGAAAGTAACCGTATTCTGTAAACCGGTACTCCCATTCTTATTATTTCCATACATTATAGTGTTGGGGTACATGCAGTAACTCCACTTATTATAGGTATAATTCATGTAATTACCCAACGGATCTTCCACGTAATCCAGATACCATGCATAGATTCTGGGGGAATTACCGGCTGTGTAGCTTTGTCGGGCACCGGTTGTATTTCCATAATAACATATCTGCCCGGTAGAAGATTGTACTTCAAACCATGTATTAGCTGTAGAAGTAGTGTATGTGCCATGAACAATCACTTTAGTAAAAGGATCGGATTCCAAATAATATACGGCTCCCTCTTGCCCTATAGTACCAGAAGAATAAATCAAGCGTTTACCGTCCAGATAATAAGCCTCATCAGCGGAAAAAGTTAATGCCTTGGCTGTACCGTCATGATACATATCCTTCGGACCGCGAGTTATAACTGACATTCCCGACAAATTACATCCCCAACCCAACATTCCATTTCCTGCCTGACTATTATAAACGATAGCAAGCGTAGGTTGCATACCTCCTACACCTTGCGGAATTTTAATAGGAATTGAATACGTAGCAGCTCCAGTAGCCGATACATCAAAAGTTCCACCAAGAGAGCCAACGGCTTCCGGTTCCGCACTATATGTGTTGGGAATGTCCGGATAATCAAAATCTTCCGAGGCATATCCGGTAATATTAGTAGTAATAAGTTCCGCTGTATCATATCCTTCCGATACTATATAATAGGTGCCCGGTTCTAAAGTTCTCTGTATAAAGGCATGAGAGGATGAAGAACAGCCACCATCATCTGAGTAATAATCATTGGAAGCAATGACACCTCCCGCGGCATTCAACAGATAGGCGCAAGTTTCATAGACCATTGATCCGCAGTGAGTTATTGTTACAATCATTTTACGGGTTAATGTGAACTTATAGAAAACGTCCTCTTGTTCTCCGGCTGCATACTGATTAGAAAAAAGATTCATATTCTGTATATCAGAATAGTCAAAACTCTTGCTGTAAGTACCGGCGTCAATAGCATTCTGTCGACTATCCCCTTCTGAAGATAAAAACATCCCGGTTATTTGAGTAGTAATAACTCCGTTCTCTTCATATCCTTCTGCCACGACGTAGTACGTGCCGGCATCCAGTATCTTTGATAAATAAGCTTCTCCAGCACCACCGCCACAGCCCATGGAGAAGTCAGCATCATCGTTATAGTCAATTAATTTTCCGGAAGCATCCAAAAGGCTCAAATAGGTATCAGAAAGCTCTGATTCGCAATGCTTCATGATGACCTTCATCCTAGTATTTATAGTAAATTTATAAAAAACATCATTGGAAGGTCGCCCCGTATAATTGTTTGTAAAATCTTCCGTGTTTTGTGAATCTGAATAATCAAATTCAGAATTATAAGTGCCAACTTCAATTGGATATGATCTAGTATTTCCCTGTTGTGCATGAACAGAGGATGAGAACAACACGATAAAAAATATCAATGATAAATGTGTTTTCATGGAGGAGTGTGTTTTAAGGTTATCTTATTCTTTAATTATTTTCCAGCTGCTAATCTTACCATTGTAGGCAACCTGCATGATATACATTCCTGGAGTCCGTTCGGATAAATCAATTGTATTGGACTGGGATATACCCGCCCACTGCTGCAACAGCTTTCCGGTAAGATCATAGAGAGATATTTGGGCGTTCTCAAACTTTTCAACTCCTGAGATATCAACTTTAAGTACTCCCTTTGTCGGGTTGGGATAAATAGTAACTTTCGTTTCTGAAAGTTCTTCTTCATATACCGATGGTTCTTCTTCATCGCTCAAAGCACCCCTTGTCTGAACCACAATTTCCTTTTGGCGAGACAACCTATTACCGGCACTGTCATAGGTATATTTGATTTTATTTTGGGCGTATGCATCAGCGGCTGCCCACATAGATAAAACCACGAATAGCAGGAATATGACAGCTATCCGTTTAAATATTCGTTTGTTATTCTTCATGATGTGTAGTGTTTATTCAATACTGAATCCTCCCAACAACAAGGTTTCTCCTATAGAAATCTCTAACACATAGTCTCCCACTTTCGTGCCGGACATGTCTACTACTATACAACTTTCATCAAAGTACGACTGATAGTAAGCCATTTCACCGGTCAAAGAATCTGATACGCTCACAGTTAAAGTGCCACATGGGACAGGAATATCAATAAATAATTTACTATCTTCAACATCATAGCAAGCGATAATCCATGAAGCCGGATCTACAGAACGAGGAGTGCCTTGAGAAGTATTCGTAGCAGTTTTTAATATAATCCGTTTCCTCATAGATTGAGATTCTGCCCCAACCTGAACTGATAATAAAATCCCTATCAATAACAAGAATAAAAATTTTGTTTTCATAATATATAAGATTAATTGGTTGATGCTCCAAATAACTAAATTTTTATTATGAAAATCAAGAAAAAAAAGGTAACAGAGGTAACAAACTCATGTAGACTTACAGTAACACTCTATAGAGTCAATCACATAAGTTTTTGATTATCAGAACCAAACACCTTATCAAAAAGAACAGTATCCATTTTATCCTTAATCCGGTGTTTTCTTGCTTTTATAGCATCTGAAGAAGCATCCATTATACCTAAAAGCAAATCTTTGGGACAATGAAGCAGGCTCAGCAAGCAATAAAATAAATCTTCATTAGTTAATGAACGGCAATTCTCCCTCAAATTATTCATAACATCTAAGAATGATTCCCGGATATCACCAATAATCCTTTCCCTATAATCCTGAATTTTGAGAATGCGTTTACCAGGCTTCATATTTTTCAACTCATTCAATTTCTTATACCCCTCAGTTGCTTCGAATAATGAAATACAAATCTGCAAGTTTTTTTCTTTCAGATCATGCAATTCTGCACTTTTTTCTTCAATTGGTGCAGAGCTTTCACTCAGCATCATTATTTCCGCACGATTCTCATTCAATTGTTTTTGCAGAGCTATATACTTATTCTTACGACATCTATCCCTCCACATATAAATTAATGCCAATACTAAAAATAAGCCCCAAAAACAGTAAATCATCTTTTTCTTTGCAAGTTGATGCTCTTTCAACAATGCGTATTTATGGATTTCCAATTGATGATTGTCCATCAAATCACCAATTTCGGCTCGATACGCACTCGCTTGAATAGAATCAAAGTAAACGATGAAAGAATCGGCACACAAAGCAGCCTCTCGCCAGCGGGATTGCTCTTTGTTTAATTCAAATAGTCTATCAAAAGCAGAGGCTTTAGTTTCAATATCAAAGGAATATTTAGCCAGATTCCAATAATAAAGAGCCGAATCTTTTTTATTCAAATGATTCATAATATCACCCTTCAAGAAATAAATAGAATAAAGACTTTCCTCCACTTCTATGTCTCTCATTGCTTCTGAGATATAACTATTCGCCTCTTCATATTCTCCTCTCTCATTATAGAGAGCGGCTATATTTTTATAAACAAGAGGTTTAAAGGCAGAAGTTTGCAAAGAATCAGCCAGAAGCTTCGCCTGCTGATAATAAATGAAAGCACTATCAGAATCATCTTTTATCAGGTAATTGTCTCCTATCTTCAACAAGGCATACAAAGCCCGATCAATATGCGCGGTACCGCAAAGAGCATAAGCATTCTTATGTGCATCTATCGCAGCAGAATTCAAATATTGTTCTCCATAGCAATCTCCCAAATGCCCATATACCATCGACAAAAATACCGAGTCACCTCCTTGAGGCATAGTCCTCAATGACTTCAAATATAGATTTATGGCAATAGATATGTCTTCTTGCTCCCGATGCACACACCCGCTATAAAAATAAGATTTTGCCAATTGTTCTCTATCGCTGTTCTTTTCAAAATAATCCACAGCTACCTGTATTAAAGAATCATTCTCCAGCGACACATAATTCTTATACTTCGCCTGCGTAAGCAGCAAGGCATACCATGCCCTGTCTGTTTTCCCCATCTTCTGCGGTGCAGGTATAGCTTCCAGCAATTGCAGCGAACTGTCAGGATGCGACTGCATCAACGAATCAGCCAATAACAGAATAGAACTGACTGCATGAGAACCTCTTCTACATGCCCCCAGCAGAATAGTAAATGATATGAAGAACAGGAAAGCAGGTAACAGTTTTTTCATGCTATTTTAAACTTCTCGTTTCAATACAACAAAGATAGTAACAAATCATGGAAAAAGCCAATGAGAAAGTAAACTGTTGAAACATAAATAGTAGCCCATTATCATTTTGACACTTTGCATTTCTAATTGTCTGAGAATGCATTATTCCCGAACAACTGACCATGGAGGTAAAAAGAAACAAACGAAATTCAGCAAGCCACAGATTATTAATAATATATCGAAATACTTACACTTCTTTTAGAGTAAAACACTACCCTAAAAACACAAATATAAGGAGAATTGCCGGCACAAATAAGTGCATTACCCATAAGTAGTAACCCTTTTGACCGTAAGTAGTAATGATATCACCTATAAGTAGTAACCTTATGGTCCATAAGTAGTAACCCTTTTCTGCATAAGAAGCCCGGAAACATGTAAGAATATGCAAGAATAACGAATTTACATTCCTTATTTATTCATAGAATATTCTATAATGCAAAATTGAGAAATACCTATAATCACATAAAATAAAGAAACAACATCAATTTGATTAAAACATCAATAAATAGAAAACAATTTGCCAGCCCACCCTACAATCGTTCTGTCCTCTTAAAAACAACCAGAGGAAAAGATTCGTTTGCTGACAACAAATGAAATCATTTGCCAATAAGCTATGAAACTATTTGTTAGTAACAAACAAAACAGCATATTTACAAGAAACAGCTCTATACTAAAATGAGAACAATAAAAAGCCGTCCCCTCCTTTCGCCACACGAAAGGAAGCAGGACGGCTTCTATATAAATAGCTTGTAAAGCTACGCTGATTACAAAACCAGAGAAAGATTACAGACCGAAAGCGGCTTTCACCTTGTCCACGTAATCCAGTTTCTCCCAAGTGAAGAGTTCCACCTCTACATCCTTATTACCTTCGTAACGAGACTTGAAGTGCTTGGTAACAATCTGTGGCTCGCGACCCAGATGGCCATAAGCGGCAGTCTCCTGATAAATCGGATTACGAAGCTTCAGGCGATCTTCAATAGCCTTCGGACGAAGATCAAAAAGTTCATCTATCTTCTTCGCAATCTCACCATCGCTCATGTTTACATGGCCGCGACCATAAGTATTGACATAGATATTGATGGGACGAGCCACACCAATAGCATAAGACACCTGCACCAGCATTTCGTCAGCCACACCGGCTGCCACCAGGTTCTTGGCAATATGACGGGCTGCATAAGCGGCACTACGGTCTACCTTACTGGGGTCCTTACCGGAGAAAGCGCCACCACCGTGAGCACCTTTACCACCGTAGGTATCTACGATAATCTTGCGTCCCGTCAGACCGGTATCTCCGTGAGGTCCGCCGATAACGAACTTTCCGGTAGGATTAACATGATAGGTGATATGGTCATTGAACAATGCAAGTACTTTCTCTGCATGAATAGAAGCAATGACACGTGGCATCAGGATATTGATGACATCCTGACGGATAGTGGCAAGCATTTCTTCATCCGCTTTCAGCTGGGCAGCTTCGCTGTCGTCGGCAGGCTGGATGAAATCATCATGCTGGGTAGAAACTACAATTGTATCGATGCGGACAGGCGTACCGTTATCATCGTATTCAATAGTTACCTGACTCTTGGCGTCCGGACGGAGATAAGTCATTTCTTTACCTTCGCGACGGATGTCGGCCAGCACTTGCAAGATGCGATGTGCCAGGTCGAGCGAAAGAGGCATGTAGTTTTCTGTTTCGTTAGTAGCATAGCCGAACATCATGCCTTGGTCGCCTGCACCCTGCTCCATAGGGTCCTGACGTTCTACACCACGGTTAATGTCGGGGCTTTGCTCATGAATGGCGGACAATACACCGCACGAGTTACTTTCGAACATGTACTCGCCTTTGGTATAGCCGATTTTCTGAATTACTTCGCGCGCAATGAGTTGCAGATCAACGTACGCTTTGGTTTTCACTTCTCCAGCCAGTACCACCTGTCCGGTAGTTACCAGAGTTTCGCAAGCTACTTTCGAACTGGGGTCGTAAGCCAACAGTTTGTCAAGCACAGCGTCCGATATTTGATCGGCCACTTTGTCGGGGTGTCCTTCAGACACCGATTCGGATGTGAATAAATATCCCATTTCAGTTGAGAATTGATAGTTGATAATTGATAATTCAACGAATGGCGGAAGGAGGTGTGTGGAGTAGATGCATCCGGCACACAAACGTGCCGTCAGAAAAGGATGTGTTTTAGCATTTTTTTCTGTGGTTGCAAGCTACTCAAATCTCTCCACATATCGTTTTTCGGGGGCAAAGATAGTGCAAACCGAACGCAGAACAAAATGAACTTGTTCATTTTTTATGCTGAGGTGCAGCCTATCTTCGCTTTCCGGAGGCAAAGATAAAAAAGAAATCTTGTATCTGCGCTACAGATAGCAGAGATTAACACTGATTTTGCAACAATTCCCCGATTGTCTTTCCCAATACCGGATGCACCACGCCTGAAGCAATCTCCGCCAACGGCTCCATCACGAAACGGCGTTCCTGCATCAGCGGATGAGGAAGTTTCAGTTCGGGAGTATCCAGCAAAACGGGAGTACCGTCATCGGCAAAACAGAGCAACAGGTCGATGTCTATCACACGGTCGCTATACACTGCATTGACAGACTTATGCGTACGCCCCATCTCCCGCTCGATTTCCTGCGTCGTTTGCAACACCTCCAAAGGCGCCAAAGCAGTGTCTACGCAGAGTGCGGCATTCAGAAAAGTATTATCGGAAGAAAAGCCCCACGGAGCAGTAGCATAAAAAGCAGATAGGGAAATCACTTCACCTATCTGCTTTCTTATCTTTTGGACGGCCATGCGGAGGTTCTGCTCCTTATCGCCGAGATTGGTACCAAGACTGAAATAAACAACCATAATTACCGGTCTGTAATCAGCATCGCATCTCCATACGTACCAAAGCGGTACTCTTCCTTCAATGCCACATTGTATGCCTCCATCACCTGCTCGTAACCGCCGAAAGCGGCAACAATCATCAGCAGGGTACTGAGCGGCATGTGGAAGTTGGATATCATGGCATTGGCCACGGTAAAGTCGTACGGCGGGAAGATGAACTTGTTGGTCCAACCCTCGTATTCCTTCAAATGTCCGTCGGTGCTGACGGTGCTCTCGATGGCACGCATCACGGTGGTACCTACGGCACAGACTTGGCGGTTCAGGTCTTTGGCATGGTTCACAATCCGTACGGCTTCCTCGTTCACAATCATCTGCTCGGAGTCTGTCTTGTGCTTGGTGAGGTCTTCCACATCAATGTCGCGGAAGTTACCCAAGCCGGCATGCAGGGTGATGTAGGCAAAGTCAATACCCTTGATTTCCATACGCTTCATCAGCTCGCGGCTGAAGTGCAGGCTGGCGGTAGGCGCCGTAACAGCTCCTTCGTTGCGTGCAAAAATAGACTGGAAACGTTCGGCATCGTCCGGCTCTACGGGACGGTTGATGATGCTGTGGGGCAGCGGCGTTTCGCCCAGCGCATAGAGCGCCTTCTTGAACTCATCGTGCGGACCGTCGTAAAGGAAACGAAGCGTACGCCCACGCGAAGTGGTGTTGTCGATAACCTCAGCCACCATAGAGTCGTCGTCACCGAAGTAGAGCTTATTGCCGATACGTATTTTACGGGCAGGATCCACCAGTACATCCCACAACCGGAGCTCTTCGTTCAACTCACGCAACAAGAACACTTCAATACGCGCACCGGTCTTTTCCTTGTTGCCGTACAAGCGGGCAGGGAAAACCTTGGTGTCGTTGAAGATAAACACATCTTTGTCATCAAAATAGTCCAGAACATCCTTGAACATCTTGTGCTCAATCTCACCCGTCTTACGGTGCAACACCAGCAGACGTGACTCGTCTCTGTACTTCGTGGGGTGCAAAGCTATCTTCTCTTCGGGAAGCTTGAATTTGAATTGCGACAGTTTCATAATTAGTTATGAGTTATAAGTTATTTATTATTTATATCAGTCTGTTTTAGTCATAAGAGGGTATGAGTTATCCGGCAGTATGCTACACTTCATAGCAAATAACTCATAACTTATAACTAAATATCTATCTCCTGCGCCTCTATCCACTCTTTAAAATCGAGGGGATTGAGGCAGTCTGCCAGCCGGACGTCGCCTACGCGGGTACGCTCCAGGGCGGTGAGGTGAGCACCGCTCTGCAGGGCTTCGCCGATGTCACGTGCCAGGGCGCGGATATAGGTTCCTTTGCTGCATACTACGCGTACCTTTATCCACGGTTCGGCAATACCCAGCCCGTCGTCCAGCAGCTCTATCTCGTCGATGACGAGCAACTTGGGTTTCAGCTCTACCTCCTCTCCCTTGCGGGCAAGGTCGTAGGCACGTTTCCCGTTCACCATACATGCCGAGAAGGCGGGAGGCACTTGCTGTATCTCGCCGATGAACTTCTTCAGCGTCTCCTCCACCAGTCCGCGGGTGATGTGCTCCGTGGGATAGGTGGCATCTATCTCATGTTCCAGGTCGTAAGAGGGAGTGGTGGCACCCAACCGGATGGTGGCAACGTACTCCTTCGTGTGATACTGGAATTCCTCAATCCGTTTCGTGGCCTTGCCCGTACAGACTATCATCACCCCCGTAGCAAGCGGGTCGAGGGTACCGGCATGGCCTACTTTCAACTTCTTCTCCTTTATCCGCCGGCAGATGTGGTAACGCGCATGTCCCACAACCTTGAACGATGTCCATCCCAGCGGTTTATTGAAAT
>OHGZ01000354.1_pt1 | contig 36051 bp, 28 predicted proteins | sample 1567851 | NCBI WGS metagenome assembly OHGZ01 (sample SAMEA3879563, study PRJEB24766) | human gut metagenome | biome: human-associated habitat; feature: feces | place: USA | collected 1985/1987 | reverse complement strand
CCTCGGCGGTCAGCTCGGCGCGGCACTCTTCCAGAACAGCCTTGGCGTCCTGCAGTTCCCGCAGGCTGGTGATCATGGGGAACATGATGCTCATGTTGCCGTAGGCGGAAGCCCGCAGCAGCGCGCGCAGCTGGGTCTTGAAAAAGTCCTTGCGGGTCAGGCAGATGCGGATGGCGCGGTAGCCCAGCGCGGGGTTATCCTCGTGGTCCAGCTTCATGTAATCCACGGTCTTGTCCGCGCCGATATCACAGGTGCGCACCACCACCTTGCGGGGTGCAAGGCTTTCCAACACCTGCTTGTAAGCCTCGAACTGGTAGTCCTCGGTGGGGAAGTCCTTGCAGTTCAGGTAGACGAACTCGGTGCGGAACAGACCCACGCCGCCGGCGTCGTTCTGCTGTACAGCGCCCACATCGCCCATGCCGCCGATGTTGGCAAACACGTTGATGGTCTTGCCGTCCAGCGTGGTGTTGGGCTTGCCCTTCAGCTCCTGCAGCAGGGCCTGCTTTTTCTGGTCCTCCTGCTGGCGCTTTTTCAGGCTCTTGAGCAGGTCGGGGGTGGGGTCCACATACACACAGGCGTTGTAGCCGTCCACCACAGCCATCTTGCCGTCCCAGTCGTCCTGAATGTCCTTGCACTGGATCAGGGCGGGGATGTTCATGCTGCGTGCCAGAATGGCGGTGTGGCTGTTGGAGCTGCCCTCGCGGGTGATGAAGCCCAGCAGCAGGCTTTTATCCATGCGCACGGTCTCGGAGGGAGCCAGATCCTCGGCTACCAGAATGCTGGGCTCGGTGCCCTGCAGGGAAGCGTTGTCCACCCCCTGCAGAATGTCCAGCATGGCCTGCGCAATGTCCAGCACATCGGCGCTGCGGGCCTGCAGATACGGGTCGTCCATGGCAGAGAACACTGCAGCCTGATTGTTGCCGGCGGTCTTGACGGCGTACTCGGCGCACATCTTCTGCCCGTTGATGATCTCCTTGATGGCGTCCACAAAGTCGTCATCATCCAGCATCATGGCGTGGATGTTGAACACCTCGGCGATGTCCTCGCCGGCTTCTGCCAGTGCCTTTTCATACAGGGCGGTCTGCTGCTCAATGGCCTTCTGGCGGGCAGCTTCAAAACGCTCCAGCTCTGCGGCAGTATCTGCCACAGGGGCGGTGGAAATCGCGGTATCTTTTTTCTTGTAGATCTTCAGCTTGCCAATGGCGATGCCATTGAGTACGCTTTTGCCGGTGCCTACCTGCATAGCACGTTCTCCTTCCACTTACAGCCGGGCGTGCAGCGCCCGGCGTTTTGTCAAAAAAGCCCCCGCAGTTTCCCCGCGAGGGCTCGGCTTTCAAGTCGCGGCTCAGACGTTCTCGCTCAGGAACTTCTGGATTGCCTCTGCGGCTGCTTCTTCATCATCGCCTTCGACCTTGATGGTCACGGTCTCGCCCTGCTTGACGCCCATGCCCATCAGAGCCATCAGCTTGCGCATATCGCAGCTCTTGCCGTCCTTCTCGAGGGTGGCGGTGCTTGCAAAGCCCTTCACGGTCTTGACCAGCAGGCCGGCGGGACGGGCATGGATGCCGCAGGCATCCTTAATAGTGTACTGAAATTCCTTCATAATCATTTTCTCCTTACTACTTGATCCCTCTGCCCGGGCTGCACATTCAGCCCCGGAACATGGCTTTGCCAACGGGAATCGGTATACTATTATTATAAACCCGTACCGGTTTTTTTGCACCGTTTCATATTGCCGATTTTTACAAGAATTTTTTGTTATATTTGAACATACGGATGCTACAAAAATCCGTGTTTTGTCTAATTTTTGTCGAATCGTTTGTAAAAACTAGGCAGTTTGTGCAACTGCCGGACAAGAGCTTAAAAAAGGTCGTTTTTTCCCCGAATACCGTCCCTATTCCACGGGATACCCTTCTGCGTCCAGCGGCAGCTCGGTGTAGGGGGCTGCCTGCGGGGCGGCTTCGGGTTCTGTCTCCGGCTCACCGGAGGTCTGCTGTGCGGTGCTGTCGGTCAGCTGCTCGTCGTGCCGCTCGCCCCAGTCGCCGCTGTAATCCTCGCCGGAAGTCTGCTTTGCCAGTTCGTTCTGAGCGTCCTGCAGCCCCAGCACCGTGCCGGAAGGTTTTTCCAGCAGATACGCGCCCACGGCCTTCTTTTTATACACCAGCAGCACTCCGTAGCGGCTGGTCTCGCCGTTGCTTGCCGCCGGGAGCAGCGCCGACCATTTTTCCACAGTTTTGCCCTTGTAGCGGGCAAGATCCATGCCGCTCTGCTGCACCACCCCGTTGAAGGCAGAAAAACTGTCGTCCCACCTGCGGGGGATCTTGACCTTATCCGCCGTGATGGACGCGCCGTCCACCTCCAGCCCGTAGCCGGTGAACCATGTCTGGATGTCCTGTGCGCTCTCGATACGGTTCACCGGGGCAGCCACCGCAACCGTCCGGGTACTGATGAACCGCCCCAGCATGGCGCTGAACACCACCAGCGCGCAGCACGCCGCCCCTGCTCCCAGTTTTTTCAGGCTCGTCTTGCTCAGTGTGACCACAAACATATCCCCATGCCTCCCCGCCATTTGCGCTTGCATACTCTGCCACCAGCTTATGCGGAAAAACAGGACAGTATGATAAAAACACCCCCGGTCAGCGGCGCAAGCCCTGACCGGGGGTGTTTAGTCTCTTTTACCCGATATAGCTGATATTGGCGTCCAGCTCGCCGCTGTAGCCGTTGATGTGGGCTGTTCTGGTGCCCTGCCACATATCGCAGCCGATGGGGCTGGAAGAGACGCCGTAGTGGGCGTTCCAGATGGTGTAGCGGCTGCGCAGGGTGTTGTAATCCACCCGCTTGCGGTACCATGTGGTGGAAGCGTACACGCCGGGCTTGTAGCCCAGCTCCTTCACCCGCTCGCAGAAGGCGATGGCGCATTTGGTGCGGTCCTCAACACCCAGACCGTCGGCGCGGCCGGTGCCGCGCGGGGCGGTGGAGGCCTCGGTGTCATAGAAGATGGGGTAGTCCAGCATCCGGCCATTCAAAGCCCAGTTGCAGCCATCGGCCTCCTCCTGCGCCTCGGCCTCGTTCACGGCCTGCGTAAAGAAATACACGCCCACCTTCAACCCCGCGTTGCGGGCGTTGGTGAAGTGCTCCTCGAACATGGGGTCCTTGACCAGGTTTCCCGCAGCGCCGTAGCCCCGGTAGCCGATGCGGATGATGACGAAGCTCACGCCGGACTTTTTGATCTTGTTCCAGTCCAGCCCGGACTGATACTTGGACACGTCGATGCCAAAGGTCACGTTGTCCTGTTTAACGCCGTTGGCATCGAAATAATACAGCTTGCCGTCAATGGAGCGCAGGCCGGTGACTTTTTTGTTGGTGTCCTGCGCATAGTAGTAGGTCTTGCCGTTCTCGGTGCGCCAGCCGGAGTAGGCCGGAGCCGGTTCCTCTTCCTTATCCTTGCTGCCGAACAGCCAGTTGAACAGCCACCGGAAAAAGCCGTTTTCGTCAGTCAGGTCGATGCACTGCGCTTCGGCATCCTCCAGCGCGCCGGAATCCAGCGCCTGCTGGATCTGTTCCGGGGTCAGCAGTACGCTGCCCTCCGGGGTGTGCTGGCTGGCGGTGTCGTTCTGGGCGGTGCCGTCCGCTGCGGGAGCCTGCGGGTCCTGCGCGGCCAGCTCCGGGGTCTCCTCCAGCAGCATGGCAGGGGAGTTCTCCTCCTCCAGCGCGGCGTCCCCGGCGGGCTGTGCCGGTGTTTCCGGCGTTTCCGGTGCTGCGGCAGATTCTTCCGGTTCAGCCGGTGCAGTTTCGGCGGTTTCCGGTTTTTTTGCTTGTTCCGGGACAGACTCGGCCTGCTGCGGCTGCGCGGTGCTTTCCGCTGCCTGCTCCGGGGCAGTCGCCGTGCTCTCCGCTGCCGGGGCAGGGTCAGCCGGAGCAATCTGCTGCGGTGCTTCGGCGGTGATGTGGGGCACGACCGCGCCCACGGTCAAAGTTTCCGGCTGTGCAGACAGCAGGGTCGCTGCCCCTGCGCCGCCCACAGCCAGAACCAGCGCCATGGTCAGCGCTGCAACGGCTGTCACCGCCTTGCGGCGGGCTGTGCCGGATCGGTCAAATCGTTTTTTCATCTATCGTCTCTGCCTCCGAATCTCCCGGTGATGCAGCGCTGTGCTGCACCGGGTCTTTGCCCCTTGCCCGGGGCGGGCCCGCTTTTATTCCACGCCGCCCATGCGCTTATAATAAAAAGGACGGCGGATGATAACTTTACGCTTCCTCTAGTATACACCCGCACGCGGGGAGCCGTCAACGGCACAGCGGGCTTCTACACAAATTCTCCACCGGGGCAGTGTGTCGGAAAATGTTCCAAATGGAATACGTTCCGGCAGGGCAGAACATTGCACAAAGCCGAAATTTCACAATTTTTCCAGCAACCCCTTGCTGTCTTGACAGGTGTATGGTATGATACAGGACATACGTTTGTAACCTTAACGATCTGTTTTGGATAGAAAGGCAAGTTTTATGTCGAAGCTGAAAGAATTTTTGGTGCGGAAGGATATCGTCATCTCTCCGCAGCGTTACCTCATTGACGCGCTGGGCGCAATGGCACAGGGCCTGTTCGCCAGCCTGCTCATCGGTACCATCATCAAGACGGTGGGTCAGCAGACCGGTCTTGCACTGCTGGTGGATCTGGGCGGCTACGCCACTGCCATGAGCGGCCCCGCCATGGCCTGTGCTATCGGCTGGGCACTGCATTGCCCGCCGCTGGTGCTGTTCAGCCTGATCACCGTGGGCTACTCGGCCAATGCGCTGGGCGGTGCAGGCGGCCCGCTGGCTGTGCTCATCATTGCCATTGTGGCGGCAGAGCTGGGCAAGGCCGTGAGCAAGGAGACCAAGGTGGATATCCTTGTCACCCCGCTGGTGACCATCTTTGCGGGCGTCGGGCTTTCCATGCTCATCGCCGCCCCTATCGGTGCAGCCGCAAGTCAGGTGGGCACTCTTATTATGTGGGCCACCGAGCAGGCTCCGCTGGTCATGGGCATTCTGGTGTCGGTCATCGTGGGTGTGGCACTGACCCTGCCCATCTCCTCTGCCGCCATCTGCGCCGCACTGGGTCTGACCGGCCTTGCAGGCGGTGCTGCCGTGGCGGGCTGCTGCGCCCAGATGGTGGGCTTTGCCGTGATGAGCTACAAGGAGAACGGTGTAGGCGGCCTTGTCAGTCAGGGTCTGGGCACCAGTATGCTGCAGATGGGCAACATCATCAAGAACCCCCGCATCTGGATCGCCCCCACGCTGGCCAGTGCCATCACCGGCCCGCTGGCTACCTGTCTGTTCCACTTTGAGATGAACGGCGCGGCGGTCTCCTCCGGCATGGGCACCTGCGGTCTGGTGGGTCAGATCGGCGTTTACACCGGCTGGGTTAGCGACATTGCCGCCGGTACCAAGGCTGCCATCACCCCCATGGACTGGGCTGCCATGGCGCTGCTGTGCTTTGTGCTGCCCGCCGTGCTCAGCGTGGTGTTCTGCGAGGTGGAGCGCAAGCTGGGCTGGATCAAAGAGGGCGATTTGAAGCTGAACTAAATAGTTATAGTTAAACCACCGGAGCGTCTGCGGATGCTCCGGTGGTTTGTTTGTAGGGGACGAACCCTCTCAGTCTCGCATACGCTCGACAGCTCCCCCGAGGGGGGAGCTTTTTGCATCGCGAAGCGATGGCGGAGAGGGTTTACTCCCGCAAAACCTCATGAAAAAATACACTCAAATTGCATAAAATACGCATATATTTAAAAACATTTGCATAAAGATACATGTTGAACCAAAAGAAAAGCGAAACGGGCGCTATGTTTGGCAGTTTTTAGCATTGACGGAAAACCCGCGCTGCGTATAATAAAAGCATCAACCGCAAACGAAAGACAGAGGATGCGAAGGGAAAGTACGCATCAGAAAACAAAAGTGTATTTTTATTAAAGGAGCGCGTTTATCATGAAAAAGGAAAACATCAAAAAAGTCGTGCTGGCTTACTCCGGCGGTCTGGATACCTCCATCATCATTCCCTGGCTGAAGGAAAACTACAACAACTGCGAGGTCGTCGCTGTTTCCGGTGACGTGGGTCAGGGCACCGAGCTGGACGGTCTGGAAGAAAAGGCCAAGGCTACCGGCGCATCCAAGCTGTATGTGCTGGACCTGAAGAAGGACTTTGTGGAGAACTACATCTTCCCCACCCTGAAGTTCGGCGCTAAGTACGAGGACTACCTGCTGGGCACCAGCTTTGCACGTCCGTGCATCGCCAAGGCACTGGCTGATATCGCCATCAAGGAGGGTGCAGATGCCATCTGCCACGGCTGCACCGGCAAGGGCAACGATCAGGTGCGTTTTGAGCTGACCCTCAAGGCACTGTGCCCGGATATGGCCATCATCGCTCCGTGGCGTGAGTGGGACATCGAGAGCCGTGACGAGGAGATCGACTACGCCGAGGCGCACCACATCCCCCTGAAGATCAACCGTGAGACCAACTACTCCAAGGACAAGAACCTGTGGCATCTGAGCCACGAGGGTCTGGATCTGGAGAACCCCGCCAACGAGCCCCAGTACAATAAGCCCGGCTTTCTGGAGCTGGGTGTCAGCCCCGAGCAGGCACCCGATGTTCCCACCTATGTGACCATCCACTTTGAAAAGGGCATCCCCACTGCCGTGGACGGCAAGGAGATGGGCGCTGTGGAGCTGGTGGAGTACCTGAATAAGCTGGGCGGCGCAAACGGCATCGGTCTGCTGGACATCGTGGAGAACCGTCTGGTGGGCATGAAGAGCCGCGGCGTGTACGAGACTCCCGGCGGCGCCATCCTGTACAAGGCCATCGACGTGCTGGAGACCATTACGCTGGACAAGGAAAGCTCTCACTTCAAGGCACAGCTGGCACAGAAGTACGCAGACATCGTGTACAACGGCCAGTGGTTCACCCCGCTGCGCGAGGCACTGGATGCCTTTGCCGACAGTCTGGAAAAGACTGTGACCGGCGATGTGAAGCTGAAGCTCTACAAGGGCAACATGATCAACGCCGGTGTGACCTCTCCGTTCACCCTGTACGATGAGCAGACCGCTTCCTTCGGCGTCGATAAGGATTACGACCAGTCCGATGCCACCGGCTTCATCAACCTGTTCGGCCTGTCCATCAAGGAGCGCGCAAAGCTGTCCAAGAACTGGCCGGAGGTCAAGTAATCGCAACATTTTCGACTGCGTGTGTTTTCACACTTTCACACGCGGGTTCTCACACCGGCATCGTTGCCGGCGGCACCGCCGCAGGAGCGTTTTCCCCTGCGGCGGCTTTGCCGTTTTTATAAGGAGTTTATATTATGGCAGAACAACTCTGGAAGGGTCGGTTTTCCAAGGCAGTGGACAGCCGCGTCAACGACTTCAACTCCTCCATCCGCTTCGACCAGCGGATGATCGCGCAGGATATGCGCGGCAGCGGCGTCCATGCCGCCATGCTGGCACGGCAGGGCATCATCTCAGAGCAGGACTGTGCGGATATCCTCAGCGGGCTGGCTTCCATCGCGGACGATCTGTCCAGCGGTGCGCTGACCATTGATCCCGCCGCCGAGGACGTGCACACCTTTGTGGAGCAGACCCTGACCGCCCGTATCGGGGATGCGGGCAAGCGGCTGCACACCGGCCGCAGCCGCAACGATCAGGTGGCGCTGGATATCCGCCTGACTTTGCGGGATTACAGCAAGACTTTGCAGGCCTACATCGTGGAGCTGGTGCGGGTGTTGTGCAAAAAGGCGGCGGAGAACACCGCCTCCGTCATGCCCGGCTACACCCACCTGCAGCGCGCCCAGCCCATCACCTTCGGCCACGCGCTGATGGCCTATGCTTCCATGCTGCTGCGCGACCTTGACCGCTTTGCGGACGCCACCGCCCGCATGGACAGCCAGTGCCCGCTGGGCTCTGGCGCTCTGGCGGGCACCACCTACCCGCTGGACCGGGATTTCACCGCCGAAAAGCTGGGCTTCGCCGCCCCCTGCGCCAACAGTCTGGACGGCGTGTCCGACCGTGATTTCTGCATCGAGCTGGCAAGCGCCATCTCCATCTGCATGATGCACCTGTCCCGCCTTTCGGAGGAGATCATCCTGTGGTGCAGCTGGGAGTTCAAGTTCATCGAGCTGGATGATGCTTTTACCACCGGCTCGTCCATTATGCCCCAGAAGAAGAACCCGGATGTCACGGAGCTGATCCGCGGCAAGACCGGCCGCGTGTACGGCGACCTGAACACCCTGCTGGTGATGATGAAGGGCTTGCCGCTGGCCTACAACAAGGATATGCAGGAGGACAAGGAAGCCATCTTTGATGCAGTGGATACCTTGGAACTCTGTCTCAAGACCATCACCCCCATGCTGGACACCATGAAGACCCTGCCCGCCAATATGCGCCGCGCCGCCGCAAAGGGCTTTATCAACGCCACCGACTGCGCCGACTACCTGACCAAGAAGGGAATGCCTTTCCGGGATGCCTACAAGCTGACCGGCTGCATGGTGTCGGACTGCATTGCCGCCGACAAAACACTGGAAGAGCTGACCCTGACCCAGTTCCAGAGTTACAGCCCGCTGTTCGAGGACGATATCTATGATGCCATCGACCTTGTGCACTGCTGCGAGGGACGCACCAGCTACGGCGGCCCCAGCGCCGCCAGCGTCCAGCGCCAGATCGCGCTGGCAACGGCACGGCTGGACGCATGGGAGGAGGAGAACGCATGAAGGTAAAGGTATTTATTGATGGCTCTTCCGGCACCACCGGCCTGCGCATCGCCGACCGTCTGGCAGCCCGCCCGGAGATCGAGCTGCTGTCCATCTCTGCCGAAGGGCGCAAGGACGTGCACGAGCGGGCAAAGGTCATCAATTCTGCCGACCTTGCCTTCCTCTGCCTGCCGGATGCAGCTTCTAAAGAAGTCATGCCTCTGCTGCGCCCGGACGTGAAGGTGCTGGACACCTCCACCGCCTTCCGCACCGATGCCGCATGGGACTACGGCTTCCCGGAGCTGAAGGGACAGAAGGAAAAAATTCAGAACTCTTACCGCGTGGCAGTGCCCGGCTGCTATGCCAGCGGCTTTATCAGCATTGCCCGCCCGCTGGTGGAGCTGGAGCTGGTGCCGCAAAGCTACCCCTTCAGCTGCACCGGCATCTCCGGCTACTCCGGCGGCGGCAAAAAGATGATCGCGGACTACGAAAGCCCCGACCGCCCGGCGCACAGCAAGCTGGATGCGCCCAAGAGCTACGGCCTGAGCCTTGGCCACAAGCATCTGCCGGAGATGCAGAAGATCAGCGGCCTTGCGCACACGCCGATGTTCGTGCCGGTGGTGTGCGACTACTACTGCGGGATGCAGGTGCTGGTGCCGCTGGATCTTACCCTTGCGGGCACTACCGCCGAGGCCGTGGCTGCCGCCCTTGCGGACTACTACAAGGACGCCGCCACCGTCAAGGTGCACGGCCTGAACGAACCGCTGCCGGAAAACGGCCTGTACTCCAACGCCATGGCGGGCACCGACCGCATGGAACTGTACCTGACCGTGAACGCCGCGGGAGATCAGATGATGCTGGTCTCGCTGTTTGATAATCTGGGCAAAGGCTCCTCCGGTGCCGCCGTCCAGTGCATGAACCTGATGCTGGGTCTGGAAGAGACCAAAGGGTTGGAATAACAATGCACCCTCATCCGTCATTGCTGGCGCAATGACACCTTCCCCCGTCTGGGGAAAGGTTTTATAAGAGGGTGCTGATGAAAAAGAATCAGCGTACCCGGCAGAAGTAAAAGGCTTCCCCCGGCTGGGGGAAGCTGTCACCGAAGGTGACTGATGAGGGCGTATGCTGAACGATGGGGGAAGTAAAATGCAGTATAAGGAAGTTGCGGGCGGCATCTGCGCGCCCAAGGGCTTTGCCGCCGCCGGTGTCCATTGCGGAATCCGGGCAAATCACAGCGAAAAATACGATCTGGCGCTCATCAAGGCCGAGGTGCGCTGCGCTGCTGCGGGCGTGTACACCACCAACAAGGTCTGCGGTGCGCCCATCAAGGTGGACCGCGCCCATCTGGCCGATGGCTATGCACAGGCCATTGTGGTAAACAGCGGCAACGCCAACACCTGCGCCGCCAACGGCGTGGCGCTGGCAGAGGAGTGCTGTGCACTGGTAGGCAAGGCGCTGAACATGGATGCAAAGGACGTTCTGCCCGCCTCCACCGGCGTCATCGGTCAGCCCATGGTCATCGACCCCTTTGCCCGGGGCATCCCGGCGGCAGCGGAAAAGCTGGCTGCCACCGCGCAGGGCAGCACAGACGCTGCCACCGCCATCATGACCACCGACACCCATAAAAAGGAGTACGCCATCCAGTTCGAGCTGGGCGGCAAGGTGTGCACCGTGGGTGCCATCGGCAAGGGCAGCGGCATGATCGCCCCCAACATGGCTACCATGCTGGCGTTCTACACCACCGACGCCGCCGTCTCGCCCGCGCTGCTGGAAAAGGCGCTCAAGACGGTGGTGCCCGGCACCTATAACCAGATGAGCGTGGATCTGGATACCTCCACCAACGATACCCTTATCATCATGGCGTCCGGTCTGGCGGGCAACCCGGAGATCTGCGAGGAAAACGCGGACTACGCCGCTTTTGTGGCAGCGCTGACCGCCATTGCAGAGCACATGTGCGCCGAGCACGCCGGAGACGGCGAGGGTGCTACCCACCTGATCACCTGCGAAGTGACCCACGCACCCGACCTCAAGACCGCCCGCGCCGTCAGCCGCAGCGTGGTCTGCTCCAACCTGTTCAAGGCGGCGGTCTTTGGCCGCGATGCCAACTGGGGACGCATCCTGTGCGCCATCGGCTACACCCCCGGGGACTTCTCCATTGATAAGGTCTGCGTCTGGCTCTCCAGCAAGGCGGGCGAGGTGTATGTGTGCGAGAACGCAGCCTACCACCCGTACAGCGAGGACGAAGCCGCCAAGGTGCTGGCTGAGCACGATATTCTGGTCAAGGTGGATATGGGCACCGGCGAGGCAAGCGCCAAGGCATGGGGCTGTGACCTGACCTACGACTATGTGAAGATCAACGGCGATTACAGAACCTGACAGGAGCGCAAGACAGATGAAAAACGAAGAAATGGCGCGGCTTTTTTCGGAGGCCACCCCTTATATCCAGAAGTACCATGGCAAAACCATGGTCATCAAGTACGGCGGAAACGCCATGATCAACGAGACGCTGAAAAACGCCGTGATGAACGACCTTGTTACTCTGACGCTGCTGGGCGTGCGGGTGGTACTGGTGCACGGCGGCGGCCCCGCCATCAACGAGATGCTGAAAAAGGTGGGCGTAGAGAGCCACTTTGCCAACGGTCTGCGGGTGACGGACGATGCCACCATGGAGATCGTGCAGCAGGTGCTGGCCGGTAAGGTGAACAAAGACCTTGTGGCAAAGCTGCGCGGGCGCGGCGTGGGTCTGTGCGGCATGGACGGACAGATGCTCCGCTGCACCGAGCTGGACCCCCAGCTGGGTCATGTGGGCGAGATCGTCCATGTGGATGCGACCCTGATCGAAAGCCTGCTGGACGGCGGCTTTATCCCGGTCATCGCCACCGTGGGCATGGACGACCTTGGGCAGGCGTACAACGTCAACGCGGATACTGCCGCGGCCCAGATCGCCATTGCCCTCAAGGCCGAAAAGCTGGTGTCCATGACCGATATCGCAGGTCTGCTGCGGGATAAGGAGGACGAGACCACCCTCATCCCCGAGGTGGAGGTGACCGAGATCGAGGGCTACAAGTCCGCCGGTATCATTGCGGGCGGCATGATCCCCAAGATCGGCGGCATGGCGGATGCCATCTATCAGGGCGTGCACGAGGCTGTTATCATTGATGGCCGCGTGCCGCACTCCATCCTGCTGGAACTGTTCTCCGACCGTGGCTCCGGTACCCGCTTTTACCGCCGCAGCCACCGCGAATAAAAAGATTGCGCAAGCGAAAAAGCAGTATTATAATAGAAAAAACGCTCCCTCCGGGGGAGCGGCGCATGCGCGGAACTTCTATTCACAGGAGGTACACCTATGGATTCTGAAAAAGTCATCAAGCGGGACAACGAGTACGTCCTGCACACCTATAACCGCAACCCCGTCGTGCTGGAAAAGGGGCACGGGCTGTACGCCGAGGGCCCCGAGGGACAGAAGTATCTGGACTTCACCAGCGGCATCGGGGTGAACAGCCTTGGCTACTGCGACCTTGCATGGGCAGAGGCCGTGTCCCAGCAGGCACACAAATTGCAGCACACCTCCAACCTCTACTATACTGCGCCCTGCGGCAAGCTGGCGAAAAAGCTGTGCAAGCGCACCGGCATGAGTAAGGTTTTCTTCGGCAATTCCGGTGCCGAAGCCAACGAGGGTGCCATCAAGGCCGCCCGCAAGTACAGCGCAGACCATTACGGCAAGGACCGCTACAACGTCATCACGCTGGTCAACAGCTTCCATGGCCGCACCCTTGCCACCCTGACCGCCACCGGGCAGGAGGTGTTCCACAACTACTTCGGCCCCTTCAACGAGGGCTTCCAGTACGTCCCGGCAGGAGATATCGAAGCGCTGCGGGAGCTGGTGGACCGTCACACCTGCGCCGTGATGATGGAACTCATTCAGGGCGAGGGCGGCGTGATGGCGCTGGACCCGGACTATGTACAGGCCGTGCGCGCTTTGTGCGACGAAAAAGACCTTGTGCTCATCGTGGACGAGGTGCAGACCGGCGTAGGCCGCACCGGCACCTTCCTGTGCTGCGAGCACTATAACCTCAAGCCGGACATCGTCACCCTTGCCAAGGGGCTGGGCGGCGGCTTGCCCATCGGTGCGGTGCTGATGAATGAAAAAGTAGCCGAGGGCATGGGCCCCGGCACCCACGGCTCTACCTTTGGCGGCAACCCGGTGGTCTGCGCCGGTGCCAACGTGGTGGTGGACCGTCTGGACCAGAGCTTCCTTGCACAGGTCAGCGAGCGCGCCGTACAGCTGCGCACCGGTCTGGCAAAGCTGCCCCACGTCAAGAACATTTCCGGCATCGGCCTGATGGTGGGCATCGAATTCTTTGATGTGCAGGCTGCGGATGTGCTGGCTGCCTGCCGCGAAAAGGGCCTGCTGGTGCTTACCGCAAAGACCCGGCTGCGTCTGCTGCCGCCGCTGACCGTCTCCGAGCACGAGGTAGACATGGCGCTGGAGGTGCTGGCCGAGGTGCTGGGCACGATGGAGCCGACGGCTCCGAAGGAGCAGGTATGAAAAATCTGCTGAAAATGAGCGACCTTTCCCCCGCCGAGCTGACCCACATTCTGGATGTGGCAGACCAGCTGAAAGCGGACTGCAAGGCGGGCCGCACCGCCCCGCTGCTGGCGGGCAAAAGCGTGGCGCTGCTGTTCTCTAAGGCGTCCACCCGCACCCGCACCAGCTTTGAGGTGGGCGTGTACCAGATGGGTGGCCTTGGCAACTACATGAACACCGCCGAGCTGCAGGCCGGGCGGGGCGAGCCTTTGCGGGACACCGCCCGGGTGCTGGGGCGCTACTACGACTGTGCCGTCTGGCGCACCTACCGCCAGCGGGACTTGGAGGAGCTGGCGGAGCTTTCCGGCATTCCGGTGATCAATGGCCTGACCGACTACGCCCACCCCTGTCAGGTGCTGGCAGACCTGATGACCATTCGGGAGCGCCGGGGCACGCTGGCAGGGCTGAAGCTCTGCTTTGTGGGCGACGGCAGCAACATGGCAAACAGTTTGATCGTGGGCGGCCTTTTGGCAGGGATGCAGGTATCCTGCGTCTGTCCTCCGGGCTACCGCCCGGCAGCGGATGTGCTGATGTTTGCCCACAAATACGGCAATGCCTTCCACCTGACCACCGACCCCGCCGAGGGCCTGCGGGATGCGGACATCGTGGCTACCGCCGCATGGAACACCACCGCCCCCGGCACCGCCGAGAGCGAGCAGCGTCTGCGGGATTTTGTGGGCTTCCAGCTCACAGGCCGTCTGCTGGAAAACGCCAAGCCGGACGCGCTGGTGCTGCACTGTCTGCCCGCTCACCGGGGCGAGGAGATCTCCACCGCCCTGTTCGAGCAGCACGCGGACGAGATCTTTGACGAGGCAGAGAACCGCCTCCACGTCCAGAAAGCCGTGCTGGCGGTGCTGCTGGCGGGCAAGTAAAACGGTTTTGAATGCCCGCCGCTATCGGGTTGCGGCACCCAGCATCCGCATCGTGCCTTGGGCGGCACGCGCGTCTTGCTGGCCGCTGCCCCAACAACTCCTCCCTGTTTCCGCCGCTGGCGGCGGTCGTCGTCGTTGCACTTTGGGCATAAAGAGCGGAAAGAGTATTTTTTATTCGCAGTTCCGAAACGCCTGCGGGCGTTTCGGAACTGCTTTTTTACGGGAGAGATTGCGGTGGAAAGCCTCTCAGGCGCACATTCGTTTGCAACCCTTTTTTTGCGTCCCAAAAGGGTGCGCAAGGGCTTTTTTGGGGTTTTTCAGGGCGATTCGATGCATTTCAGGGGCCATTCACGCAGAATTGCTCTACTTTTGCCGCCGTTCGTGGTATACTACAGGCACAGAGCAGTGCTCTGTTCAATATGCCATTCCCGTAATTCCTATAGAGCAGAAAACCGTCCGGTAACCGCAAACCGGGCGGTTTTCTGTTTTTTGCGGGTGCGTGTGGTGCACCGGGTCGTTTCAGCGCATTTGCGGGGCGATTCGTGCCCAAAACCGTCCAAAGCGGGCAAAACGTGGTACACTGGGTACAACAAAAGCGCCCGGCTTGGAGGGCGCTTGAAAAGGAGAGGATCTTATGCAAAAACGGCTCATCAGCATGGTTCTGGCGCTGAGCATGGCACTGACCGCAATGCCGCTGCCCGCCCTTGCCCAGAGCGCCCCGCCCGACACCGCCAAGGCAGCCCGCTGGGCTGTGGAAGCCGGGCTGCTGCCCGACATGGGCGAGGGCGCCTTTATGCCCGGCAAGCGTGTGACCAAGGTACAGGTCATCCGCGCATGGAACCGGCTGAAAAAGCTGGGTCTGGCGAAATAACAATTGCCATCTCCTGATCGATCCTTTCCAATAAGTGCAGCAAGGCCGTCCGGCGAATGCCGGACGGCCTTGCTGCGTTGTGTAGGAGGGGATTCCCCGCAGCGCCGCCGCTTCCGCAGGAAGCAGGCGCTGTAAATGCCGTTTGCCATTACGACCCCACCCGTGAAAATGGGATAGCGGAGCGTCCGCAGACGCTCCGCTATCCCGAAAATTAAAATAATTCTTCCGCTGCAACGACGACGACCGCCGCCAGTGGCGGAAACAGGGAGGAGTTGTTGGGGCAGCGGCCAGCAAGACGCGAGTGCCGCTCAAGGCACGAAGCGGATGCTGGGAGCCGCAACCCGTTAGCGGAGCGCATTAAAAACGTTCACGCTCCGGCAGACGCACTGTCAGGAAAGCACGGCGCTTTCCTCCACCTTGTCCAGCACCGCCAACTGCAAGGCGTTCAGCATGCTGCGCTGTGCGCCGTAGGTGTCGGCGTAGGAGCTGTTGGCGCTGTCGATCTGCTCCTGTGTGGGGGTGATGTCCAGCTGCTCCGCAATGGCCTGAAAGACCAGATCCTGCTTGGCCAGATGCTCAAAGTAAGCGTCGGAATCCGCCAGCATCGCGTCGGCATCGGCGTAGCCCTTGGCCTGTGCGTAGGCGTCCAGCTCCATGCCGTACTGGGTAGCCAGCTGAGAGTGGTAGTTCAGGAACATACGGATGTAGTAGCTGGTGATCTGGGTGGGGACTTCTTTAAAGGTGGAGTTCGTGAGCAGATAGTCCATCGCGGCGTTGTCCAGATTGTTGGCGTACAGGGCACGGTCAAAGTACTGGCGCAGGGCGTCTGCGGTGTGCAGGTCGTCGCTGGCGGCAAAATTGGCCTCCACCCACTCGTCGGTCAGGGCGGGGACAACACTCTGGGTGATGGCGTTCAGGGTCACGCTGAACACGGCCTCCTTGCCGCTGAGGGTGATGGTGTTGCCCTCGGCGTCGGTGGAGTCGCCGTAGCCCTCCGGGAAGGTGACGGTCACATCAAAGGTGTCACCGATGTTGTGGCCGATGATCTGATCCTCGAAGCCGTCAATAAAGGTGTGGCTGCCCAGCGTCAGGTCGTAGCCGGTGGCGGTGCCGCCGGTAAAGGCTACGCCATCCACCGCGCCGGAATAGTCGATGTTCACGGTGTCGCCGCTCTGGGCTGCCCGGTCGGTGATGTTCTGGGTGGTGGCGTACTGGTTCAGCAAAGTGTCGATCTGGGTCTGGATCTCGGCTTCAGTGGGCTCGATATCGGCCTTGGAAAGCGGCAGCGCGGATACATCCTCCGGCAGGGTCACATAGTCCAGTGCGCGGATGCCGGTCCAGTGGCCGTTATCGTCCAGCCCCTCGGAGTAATCGAAGCTGGAATAGTCGAAATCCGACACCTTGCCGTAGGTGGACACGCTTGCGCCGGATGCGGCAGAGTTTGCCGTGGTGCCGCTCTGCTTCTTGGTCAGCATAAAGCAGGCCGCAGCTACGCACAGCACAGCAGCCACCGCGCACAGCACACACAACAGGATCTTGGTAATGCGTTTCAAAAGAGATACCTCCTAAAAATAGCAGACCGTTTTCACGGAGAATGCAAATATCATACCATCCTATTATAACGGAAAAATGCGAAAAGAAAAGATTTTTGCGAAAATTCCACAAATGTCGCCCGGCACAGGTATCACTTTTGCCCGCTTTGGGGCGGGAAATGCCGCAAAACCGGTGGAAATACCCCGGCGGTTCTGTTACAATAAAACTGTATGAGCCTTTCCCTGCGGGGGAAAGCCTTTTGCTGAAATTGGAGGATAAAACCATGGATTACAATAAAGCAGCTCTGGAAATGCACGAGACCCACAAGGGAAAGGTGGGCATCGTGAGCAAGGTGGAAGTCGCCACCCGTGACGACCTGTCCACCGCCTACACCCCCGGTGTGGCCGAGCCCTGCCGCAAGATCAAGGAAAACCCGGAGGATGTATATAAGTACACCTTCAAGGGCAACATGGTAGCCGTTGTCTCCAACGGCACCGCCGTGCTGGGTCTGGGCGATATCGGCCCGGAGGCCGGTCTGCCGGTCATGGAGGGCAAGGCCGTGCTGTTCAAGGAGTTTGGCGGCGTGGACGCCTTCCCCATCTGCATCGACGCCCACGACGCTGCCAGCGTCATCGCTGCCTGCAAGGCCATCGCGCCCACCTTTGGCGGCATCAATCTGGAGGACATCAAGAGCCCCGAGTGCTTCGAGATCGAGGAGACCTTGGAGCGGGAGCTGGACATCCCCGTGTTCCACGACGACCAGCACGGCACCGCCATCGTGGTCACCGCTGCCCTCATCAACGCTCTGCGGGTGGTGAATAAAAAGATGGAGGACGTGCACATCGTCCTGAACGGCCCCGGCGCTGCCGGTACCGCCATCATCAAGATGCTCATGACCGCCGGTGCAAAGGACATCGTGGCGGTGGATCAGTTTGGCACCCTGTACAAGGGCTGCAACAGCGCCGAAGCCCACAAGAACTGGCTGGGCGAGGTGACCAACCCCCGCCAGATCAAGGGCGGCCTGAAGGAAGCGCTGGAGGGCGCAGATGTGTTCATCGGCGTGTCCCGCCCCGGCATCCTGACCACCGAGCTGTGCAAGACCATGAACAAGGACGCCATCGTCTTTGCCATGGCAAACCCCACCCCGGAGATCATGCCGAATGAAGCCAAGGCGGGCGGCGTGCGCGTGATGGCTACCGGCCGCAGCGACTTCCCCAATCAGGTCAACAACGTGCTGTGCTTCCCCGGCCTGTTCAAGGGCGCGCTCAGCGTCCGCGCCCGGGATATCAACAATGAGATGAAGCTGGCTGCTGCCTACGCCATTGCAGACCTCATCACCGATGCAGACCGCAGCGAGGAGAACATCATCCCCGGCGCGTTCGACCCCCGCGTGGCCGAGGCTGTGGCAAATGCCGTGGCAAAGGCTGCCCGCGAGACCGGCGTGGCACGGCTGTAAGCGGAGGACACAGGCATGAGAACGATCTCCGCACAGAGCATTACGGATACGGTGGCGCAGCTCTGCATTAAAGCCAACACCCAGCTGCCGCAGGACGTGCAGGCCGCGCTGGAAAAGGCACGGGAAGAAGAGCCGTGGCCGCTGGCAAAGAACACATTAGACCTGCTGTGGTCGAACCTTGGCGCCGCAAAGGAAAAGGACCTGCCCATCTGTCAGGACACCGGCATGGCCTGCGTGTTCGTGGAGCTGGGCACCGATGTGCACATTGATGGCAGCTTTGAAGCCGCCATCCACGAGGGCGTGCGCCGGGGCTATACGGACGGCTACCTGCGCAAAAGCATCGTGGCCGACCCGCTGCGCCGGGGCAACACCGGCGATAACACCCCGGCGGCCATCACGGTGCATCTGGTGGACGGCGAGGGCTGCCGCATCACGGTAGCACCCAAGGGCTTTGGCAGCGAGAACATGAGCCGCATCCAGATGCTCAAGCCCGCCGACGGCGTGGAGGGCTTTAAAAAGTTCGTGGTGGATACCGTAAAGCTGGCTGGCTCCAACCCCTGCCCGCCCATCGTGCTGGGCGTCGGCGTGGGCGGCAGCTTTGACAAGGTGGCGTATCTTGCCAAAAAGGCGCTGCTGCGCCCGCTGGATGTCCCCAACCCCGACCCCTACTACGCCCAGCTGGAGCAGGAGCTGCTTACCGCCATCAATGCACTGGGCATCGGCCCGCAGGGCTTTGGCGGCAAGACCACCTGTCTCGGCCTTGCCATTGAGCAGATGCCCACCCATGTGGCGGGTCTGCCGGTGGCGGTGAACGTTTCCTGCCATGTGACCCGCCGCGCCAGCGCGGAGCTGTAAGGAGGGGAGAACGATGGAGTACAGACTGACTACCCCCTGCACCGCGCAGGATCTTGCCCCGCTGAAAGCGGGGGATACCGTGCTGCTTTCCGGCGTGGTGTACACCGCCCGGGATCAGGCACACAAGCGGATGATGGAAGCACTGGACAAGGGCGAGACCCTGCCTTTTGATCTGGAAGGCAGCGCCATCTATTATGTAGGTCCCACCCCGGAACGCCCGGGCGAAGTCATCGGCTCGGCAGGGCCTACCACCAGCGGGCGCATGGACGCTATGAGTCCCCGGCTGCTGGATCTTGGCAACAAGATCATGATCGGCAAGGGCAAGCGGGATGCCGCCGTCAAGGCAGCTGTGGTGCGCAACGGCGCGGTGTATCTGGCTGCGCTGGGCGGTGCCGGTGCGCTGATGGCAAAAAGCGTGCAGACGCTGGAAGTGATCGCATGGCCGGACTTGGGCTGTGAGGCGGTGCGCCGCCTGACCGTGCAGGATATGCCCCTGACCGTTGTGCTGGACGCCCACGGCGGCGATCTGTACGAGGCCGGCCCTGCGGCCTATCTGGCCACACGGTAAGGCCAAAACGCCGAGAATTGCACCCTTTGCACAAAACAGGCGCGGCACAAAACCGGCAAAACAGCAGTTCTGTGCAGAGAAATACGGTTAGTTTAGCAAAACTTGCTGCGAATTACTTGCATCAACCGCAAAAGTGTGATATCCTTTAACATACGACAGAGGGTACACATCCCCTGTCGGAAAAATCCCCCAGAGGGAATGAGGCAGGAGGCCGGACAAACCATGCAGATCCACCAATCCGCAGAAGATTATCTTGAAACGATCCTGATGCTGAGCCAGCGTATGGGCAAAGTGCGCTCCATTGACGTTGTCAATGAGCTGGGCTTTACCAAAGCCAGCGTGAGCATCGCCATGAAAAAGCTGCGGGAGAACGGCTATATCGCGGTGGACGGCGAAGGCAACCTGACCCTGCTGGAGCCCGGGCTGGAGATCGCTCAGCGCATTTACAGCCGCCACCAGCTGCTGACCCACTTCTTTGTGCAGCTGGGCGTGGACGAGCAGACCGCCGCCGAGGACGCCTGCAAGGCGGAGCACATCCTCAGCGAGCAGACGCTGGAAAAGATCCGCGAAAGCGCCCTGCGCAACGACGCCGCCCATCCGCAGGCAAAGTGATATGATTCCAAGAGACACCGGAACGCCGAAAGACGTTCCGGTGTCTTTTTTTGTATGAAATTTTCGGTTTGTGTTGCATATCTGTTACGGATTTGGTACAATAAATCTGTGCGGAAAAGGAACGTTGGAAGAGCGAAAAAGGGCCGGGACGGCGCAAAGCCGCCCTAGGGTAAAGGAGAGCGTTGCGGCATGGATGCGATTGCCCATACTCAGGTCAGTGTGGTCTGTCTGGTCACGCTGGCGGTCTTGCTGCGGGCGCAGCAGAAAATGCGGGATAAAAGTCTGCCCGGGCGGCTGTTCACGGCGCTGCTGTGGTCTGCCGGGGCGCTGACGATCGTAGATCATGGCAGTGCGCTGGCGCAGCTGGGCGCGTGGCAGGATCTGGGCATCCCCCTGACCTACCGGCTGAACGCCGGGGGCAGTATTCTGTTTTATCTGCTGGCGGCGTGCTGCTGCTTGCTGGTGTTTTTGTATGTGGAGGCAGAGTTGGGGCGTACATGGATGGAGGACGGCCGCAGGCTGGCGCTCAGCGCCGCACCGGTGGCGTTGCTTTTGCTGGCGCTGCTGACAGCGCGGGACGAAAACGGCTTCTGCTATCTGGATGCAGAGGGGCTGCGGGGCAGCACCCTGTTCTGGGGGGCGAAGCTGGTGGGGCTTGCCTATCTGGCGGCGGCCTTTCTCCGCTGCAGCTGGACGCTGAGCAACTGGAAGCAGGAAACACCCAAAGAGGAACTGAAGACCCTGCTGCTGCTCGCGCTTGCGCCGGCGGCAGGCTTTTTGCTGCAAGGCTGGCTGCCCGGGCGCGGGCTGCTGTGCTGCGGCATTACGCTGGGGCTGGTGTGCGTGTATGTGCTGGTTTTGCAGACCAAGTTCACGGTGGACACTCTGACCGGCGTCAGCAACCGCATCGTGGCGCTGCGGTATCTGGAAAGCGAACTGCCCTACTACCGCCGTCACCCCAACCGCTCGCTGCATTTCCTCATGATGGACATGGATCACTTCAAGCACATCAACGATGAGTACGGCCACCTGGAGGGCGATGCCGCGCTGGTGCTGCTGGCGGGCATTTTAAAAAAGGTGTGCGCCAACTACAACGGCGTGCTGGCGCGCTACGGCGGCGATGAATTCTGCATCGCCTGCGGCTGCAACAGCGTGGAGGTGCGCACCCTGATCGCCTCCATCCAGCGGGAGCTGGACGCCGCCAACGCCGCCTCCGGCAAGCCCTACCAGATCGAGATCAGCATCGGCTGCGCCCGCCTTGAGCCGGACATTGCCACCGTGCACGACCTGATCGATAAGGCCGATCAGGAAATGTACCACCTCAAGACCCGCAAGCGCGGAATTTCCTAAAATAAAGAAAGCACCTGCAACCCTTCCCGTCTGTGCATTGGCACCCGAAGGCGTTCGCGGGTGCTTTTTCTTTGACCTGTTGAGAGCCAAGAAGCAACCCCGCAGTGCGGATGTTTCCGCAGGAAACAGGCACTGCAAATGCCGTTTTCCTCTACGACCCCTCCTGTGAAAAAGCAATTTCGAAACGCCCGCAGGCGTTTCGAAACTGCAAATCAAAATAATTCTTCCGCTGAAAATGGCTAGAGCGTAGCGGAAGCCATTCAAAATCATCCCGCCCGCGCTTTCTAAACGTTTTTTACCCTTCTGCCCTTGCATCCCGGGGTGGAACGCGGTATTCTTATAGAATAGACCGGAACCGCGACAGCACAGGGGAGGGAGACCACATGGACGCACAGGAGATCCGCGCATTGCTGGGCAAAAGCATCTTTGAGCGGGCACAGAAGTACCGCAAGCGCATCCTGCAAAGCAGCTGCACCACCAACGAGGACGGGGTGCGGCACCTGACAGCGCTGGTGCAGGGCAGCGGGCCGGACTGCTATTATACGCAGGTCTGGCTGCGGGAAAACGGCAGCTTTGTCAGCGCCTCCTGCGACTGCCCCTATAATCAAAACGGCGACGGCACCTACTGTAAGCACATTGGCGCGCTGCTGCTGCAGGACGCGGAAAAAAATCCGCCTGCTCCGGAAAAAAAGCCGGAGAGCATCCCCGGGGTGCAGCGGGGCGTGGCAGGCTTGAGCACCGAACCCCGCAAGGACAGTTACAGCGCCGGGCTGGATATGCTGTTCGGCCGCAAGTGGCGGGGCGAGGAGCCGGAGACCGACTATGAGGCCCAGCTGCTGTTGAAGCGCTACCAGCGGGAGGATGCGCAGCCCCAGCCCCAGAACGCTGCCCAGCGCACCGGCTTTGCTCTGCTGGAACCGGAGCTTACGCCGCACAATGGCCGTATCTGGCTGCGACTGCGGGTCTCGGATGGCATCGGCGGGCGGCAGTATCTGGTAAAAAGCATCCCGCAGTTTCTGGATGCGATCGAGCGGGGCGAAAGCGTCAGCTACGGGAAGTCGCTGGCCTTTGTGCACCGGTGGGACGCTTTTGCCCCGGATGCGCAGCAATTGCTGCGGCTGCTGCGCCGTCAGGTGAGCGCCCGGCAGGCATTTGAAGCCGAGGGTACGGTGCGCTCCGGCTGGGAGAAAGGCCCGGCGGGCGGTCTGCCGCTGACCGGCGAGGGGCTGGATGCCCTTGTGGAGCTTTACGCTGCCGAGGGCGTTGTGGGCGGCTATACCCTTAAAGAGGGTCTGCCGGTCATCAGCCTGAAGGTAGAGCGCCGCAAGGGCGGCGTGCAGCTGAGCTGTACCCCGGCGCTCAGCGGGGTGCAGGGGCTGGACTATGCTTATCTGCTGGGCGAGACCACCCTCTGGCGGATGCAGCGGGAGGAATGCCGCCGGGTGCTGCCGGTGCTGGAGACCTTTGGCGGGCGCAGTTTGTTCTTTACCAGCGCGGATGCCGCCGCCTTTTGCAGCTATGTGCTGCCGGAGCTGGGCAACCGGGTCAACATCGTGGACCCCGACCGGCTGCTGCTGAACCAGATCCCGCTGGAACCGGTGGTGCAGTTTTATCTGGACGCCGACCGGGGGCTTACCGTCACGGCGTACCCGGTCTTTCTGTACGGCGAGGACAGGGTAGCCCCCGGCGAGCCGGTGCCGCCCGACCTTTTGCGGGATGCCCGCACCGAGAATCGGGCAAAGCGGCTGCTGGAAACCTATCTGGAACCCGAGAGCGGCAAGCCCGGACATTACAGCATTTCCGGGGAGGAAGCGCTTTTCCAGCTGCTGGAAGAGGGCATTCCCGCCCTGCTGGCCATGGGCGAGGTGTACCAGACCGATGCCTTCCGCAACCTACAAGCCGCCCCGCCTAAAATTTCGGTAGGGGTGTCGGTGCACGGCAGCGTGCTGGACTTGGAAGTGGACACCGGCGCGTTCCCGGTGGAGGAGCTGCGGGAGCTTTTGCAGTCTCTGCACCAGAAAAAGCGCTACCACCGCCTGCGGGACGGCAGCCTGCTGCGGCTGGACGACAGTCTGGAAGGGCTGGACGAGCTGAACGACACACTGGAGCTTTCCGGCGCAAAGCTGAAGGACGGCCACGCCGCTCTGCCGCTCTACCGCGCGCCCACGCTGGACTGGGCGCTTTCGGGGCAGAACGGCCTGCGGTTCGACCGGGACGATGCTTTCCGGCGCATCAGCCGCAGCTTCCACGCCGTGCGGGACAGCGAGTATACCCCGCCGCTCTCGCTGCAAAAGACCCTGCGCAAATACCAGCGGGACGGCTACCGCTGGCTGCGTACACTGGATGGCTACGGCATGGGCGGCATTCTGGCCGATGATATGGGTCTGGGCAAGACCGTGCAGGTGCTCAGCTACCTGCTGGCCATGAAGGAGGGCGGGCAGCAGCTGCCCAGCCTCATCGTCTGCCCGGCGTCGCTGGTGCTGAACTGGCAGGAGGAATGCCAGAAGTTCACCCCGCAACTGCAAAGCGTTGCCATGGACGGCGATGCCGCCCACCGCGCCGCGCTGGTCGATGGGTGGGCGCAGGCAGATCTCGTCATCACCAGCTACGACCTGCTGCGCCGGGACGAAAAACTGTATGCCGGGCAAAGCTTTTACGCCTGCATTCTGGACGAAGCGCAGGCCATCAAAAACCACACCACCCAGAAATACAAGGCGGTGTGCCGGGTGAACAGCCGGGTGCGCTTTGCTCTGACCGGCACCCCGGTGGAAAACCGCTTGGGCGAGTTGTGGAGCATCTTCTCCTTTTTGATGCCCGGGTATCTGCCCCCTTACAAGACCTTCTGCGCCCGGTTTGAAAAGCCCATCGTGCAGGACGAAGATGCCAACGCCGTGCGGCGGCTGAACCAGTTCACCGGCCCCTTCATCCTGCGGCGCATGAAGTCCGAGGTGCTGCGGGAGCTGCCGCCCAAAACCGAGAATGTGCGCCGGGTTGAGCTGGAGACCGAGCAGCGCAAGCTGTATCTGGCAGCGGTGGTGGACGCCCGGGAAAAGCTGCGGGCGGCAAAGCCGGAGGACAAGATGACCGTGTTCGCCGTGCTGATGCGGCTGCGGGAGATCTGCTGCGACCCGCGCCTTGTGGCAGACAACTGGACCGGCAGCAGCGCCAAGCTGGACGCCTGTCTGGAGCTTGTCACCGAGGCGGTGGCAGGCGGGCACCGCATTCTGCTGTTCAGCCAGTTCACCTCCATGCTGGAACTGCTGGCAAAACGGCTGGACGAAGCCGGGGTGAGCCACTTCACCCTGCAAGGCTCTACCCCGAAGCCGGTGCGTGCCGAGCAGGTGCGCCGGTTCAATCAGGGCGAGGCGGACGTCTTTCTCATCTCGCTGCGGGCGGGCGGCACGGGCCTCAACCTGACCGCCGCCGATATCGTCATCCACTATGACCCGTGGTGGAACCTTGCCGCGCAGAATCAGGCCACCGACCGCGCCTACCGCATCGGCCAGCGCAACCCGGTGCAGGTGTACCGGCTGATCGCGCAGGACACCATTGAGGAAAAGATCGTGGAACTGCAACAGGCCAAGCAGTCGCTGGCCGACACCGTTACCGGTGGGGCAGACGGCGCGATTTTGTCCATGAACCCCGAACAGCTGCTGCAGCTGCTGGGAGAAGAAGCATAAAGGAGTGCATCCATCATGAAGGTTTGGGACCTGCATTGCGATACCCTGTACGAGCTGCGCCGCGCCGAAAAGGCGGGCGCACCCAAAAGCTTTTTGCACAACGATCTGCATATCGACCTTGAAAAATTGCAGCAGGGGGATTATCTGCTGCAATGCTTTGCGGCCTATGTGGATCTGGCCGACCCCACCCCCGGGGCCGACCCGCTGGTAAGCGTGCTGGAAGAGATCGACATCTTCAAGCGGCTCATGGCGGCTTACCCGGAAAAGATCGCCCCGGTGTACACCGCTGCCGACCTTGAGCGCAACCGCGCCGAGGGCAAACTCAGCGCCATGCTGACGGTGGAAGAGGGCGGCTGCTGCAAGGGCAGTCTGGGCGTGCTGCGGCGGCTGCAGGAACTGGGCGTGCGCATGATGACCCTGACCTGGAACTACCCCAACGAGCTGGCAGCCCCCAACGCAAACCCCGGCGGGCCGCTGGTGGCCAATACCGAGACCGGCCTGACCGAGCGGGGCTTTGCCTTTTTGGAAGAGATGGAAAAGCTGCACATCACCGTAGACGTGAGCCACCTTTCCGATAAGGGCTTCTGGGACATCGTAAACCACAGCACCCGTCCATTTGCGGCAAGCCACTCCAACTGCCGTGCGCTGTCGCCCCACAACCGCAACCTGACCGATGAGATGATCCGCGCACTGGCAGAAAAAGGCGGCATTGCGGGGCTGAATTACTGCGCTTCCTTTGTGGACGCAGACTCGGCACATCCGAAGCTTTGCCGCAGCACGGTGGAGCGGCTGGCAAAGCACGCGGCACACTTCAAGCAGGTGGGCGGCATTGAGGTCATCAGCCTTGGCAGCGACTTTGACGGCATCGGCGGCCAGCACGAGTTGGAAACGGCAGCAGATATGCCGCTGCTGGCCGAGGCACTGCGCCGCGAGGGCTTTACCGAGGACGAGGTGGAAGCCATCTACTGGCGCAACGCATACCGCTTCTTTAAAAACAATCTGTAATAAAACGTCTTAAAATTGCAAAATGTGCCCGGGATACCCCTGCGCTGCGCGGGTATCCCGGGCTGTGTATTGCCCTGCGAGGGGAGGTTTTATATGGTCTAAGGCGCGCGTCTCCTGAAAAAGAACAAACGACTTGGAAAGATAAGAGGAATTATAACAATGGGTATCACGATTTCGCCGTGGATGATGGCGTTTCTCATGCTGATGACCGGCTTTGCAGGTTTTGTGGATTCGGCAGCCGGCGGCGGTGGGCTGATCAGTCTGCCGGCCTATCTGTTTGCCGGGCTGCCGCCCCACTACACCTATGCCACCAACAAGTTCAGCGCCGCCTGCGGCACTACCTTTGCCACGGCAAGCTTTTTCAAAAGTGGTGCCATGAACGTGAAGGTGGGCGTTCTTGCAGCCATCGGCAGCTTTGCGGGCAGTGCGCTGGGCGCGCACATCGTGCTGCTGCTCAGTGACGAGATGCTGCGCACCATGATGTTCATCATCCTGCCGGTGGCGGCGGTCATCATCCTGTGGCAGCGCAACCTGCCGGATGAGAACCGGGACGACGGCACGCTGGATCTGAAAAAGATCTTACTGGCGCTGGCCATTGGTTTGGGCATCGGCCTGTACGACGGCATTATGGGCCCGGGCACCGGCACCTTTGCCATCATTGCCTTTACCACCCTGATGGGCTTTGATCTGCGCACCGCCAACGGCAACGGCAAGGTGCTCAATCTGGCCAGCAACTACGCCAGCCTGTTCACCTACCTGATGAACGGTCTGGTAGTGTTCCACATCGGCATCCCCTGCGCCGTCAGCAACATTCTGGGCAACCTGCTGGGCTCCCATTTTGCCCTGAAAAAGGGTGCCCGCTTCATCCGCCCCATGATGCTGGTGGTGCTGGTTCTGCTGCTGGGCAAGCTCATCTCGGACGCGGTGCTGTAAGGGCAGGGCGGGACGATTCAGAATGCGCTCCGCGTTCGCTTTGCGCATCAGTAGCGGAAAGAATATTTTTATTTGTAGTTCCGAAACGCCTGCGGGCGTTTCGGAACTACTTTTTCACGGGAAGGGGTCGTAGCGGCAAACGGCAGTTGCAGCGCCGCTTTCTGCGAAAGCGCGGTGCTGCGGGAAGCAACCTCGCCCTCTCCGTCTGCTCACTACGTTCGCATCCACCTCTCCCAAAGGGAGAGGCTCTGGCGAAACCGCAAGCCTTGCGGTTCGACTGGAAACTTTGCCGCTATGCCAAGGGCTCTCCCTTTGAGGAAAGACTTCCCCCGCGCCGGGGGAAGATGTCGCGTAGCGACAAAAGGGGGAATCTGGCGCGTTAGCGCCTGAGAGGGCGAGGGCGTTGCCAACAAGGGTGCACATCCCAAAACAGCGCTATTACTTCCCATTCCCCTACAAAAAACAAGTCGGGCAGCCCGCGGGCTGTCCGACTTGTTTTAGCTTTCAATAGGTTTTATTCCAGTACCAGCTCTTTATCAAAGAACGCGATGCCGAATGCGCCGGGGCCGGTGTGGGTGCCGATGACGCAGCCGATCTGGCGCACCAGCGGTGCGTCCAGATGCAGGTTGTCCTGCAGGTAGGTCAGCAGCGGCTGCAGCTCCCGGTGGTTGACGGTGTAGCCCAGCAGCGGGGTGTAGTCCGGGTGGATGCCGCCCATCTCGTCGATCTTCTTGAACAGCGCCACATACACGCCGGGCAGACCGCGCGCCTTACCGGCCAGCGCCACCTTGCCCTCTATGACGGCGAGGATGGGCTTGATGCCCAGCATACCGCCCGCCACAGCGGCGGCGGCAGACAGTCTGCCGCCCTTGCGCAGGTACTTCAGATCGTCCACGGCAGCTACCAGATGCAGGTGCTGCTTGGCCTTTTCCAGATCGGCGGCGATCTGGGTGATCGTCTTGCCGGCGTCCCGCAGCTGCACAGCCAGCCGCACCAGCAAAGACTGCCCCAGACAGACGTTCTCGGTGTTCACGAACACCACATTGTCCACGTTGGCAAGGTCAGCAGCAAGTCTTGCGCACTGACCGGTGCCGGACAGTGCATCGGACAAAAAGATGCCCAGCACTTCGTCCCCGGCGGCAGCAGCGTCCAGATACAGCTGCTCGAACTGCTCCGGGCTGGGCTGGCTGGTGGTGGGCAGCTTGCGGCAGGCTGCCAGATGGGCATAGTATGCGCTGGGGGTCATGTCGATGCCGTCCCGCAGGACGGTGCCGTCCTCCAGCGTCACGTTCAGGGGAATCACAGTCACGCCCAGCTGCTGCGCCTCGGCGGGCAGGATGTCGCACGCGGAATCGGTGAGGATACGGATCATAATAATACCTCCGGTCTACCGGTAAAATACAGTATATACGACGCTTTCATCAAAAAGGTTGGAAATCATTATACCACCATTTAGGGCGATGTGTCAATGATTTGCATAAATTTGCCGCGACAGAACGCCCAAACCTTGCGCACCCGGCGGCAGATATGGTACTATAACCGGGAACGAATCACAGCAGGAGGAGGGAGACCGACCATGCACAAGCTGAACCCCCGCACCGCCGCGCTGCTTTCGGCCTTTGGCTGGGCGGTGGGGTATCTGCTGGCGGGCAAGGTGCTGGCGGTGCTGCTGCCCGTGCCGCCCGGCGGCGCGGCGCGGTTTTTCCGGGTCTGCCTGCTGGCTCCGCTGGCGGAGGAAGGGGTGTTCCGGGGCGCAGTGCAGCGCCGGGCGCAGCCGCTGGGCAGGGGACAGGCTATTCTTTTGCAGGCGGCGCTGTTCGCCTTGCAGCACGGCAGCGCTGCCGCCATGGCCTATGCGCTGGTGTGCGGGCTGGGTCTGGGGTGGCTGGCCGACCGCACCGGGCATCTCTGGCCGGGGGTGCTGCTGCACAGCGCAAACAATCTGCTGGTGCTGGCGATGGGATGAGAGGATGGGATACATGACCGATTTTGAACTGATGGGTCTTGCGCTGGAGGAAGCCGCCAAAGCCGCCGCCTTGGGCGAGGTGCCGGTGGGTGCGGTGGTGGCGCGGCACGGCGAGGTGATCGCCACGGCGCACAACACCCGGGAGACCGAGAAAAACGCCCTGCACCACGCGGAGCTGCTGGCCATTGATGCCGCCTGCAAGGCGCTGGGCGGCTGGCGGCTGTGGGAGTGCGAGCTGTTCGTTACCTTAGAGCCCTGCCCCATGTGCGCGGGCGGCATCATCAACAGCCGTCTGCGCCGGGTGGTGTACGGTGCTGCCGACACCAAAGCCGGGTGCTGCGGCTCGGTGACCGACCTGTTCGCGCTGCCCTTCAACCACCATCCGGTGGTGGAAAAGGGACTGCGGGAGGCCGAGGCGCAGCAGCTTTTGCAGGCGTTTTTTGTTTCTCTGCGGGAAAAGCGGGCGGGCAGACCCCGCTGGAAGCCCCCGGTGCCCGAAAACAGGGGAAAATAAGGAAAAATAGTGGGAACTGCGTAAAAAATTGCAGTTCCCACTTTCTTTTTGGGCTGGATTGTGGTATATTATTCAATGGAATCTTGTCGAAACCCATCGTAAGTACAGGCAGGCACGCCAAAGCACCGGACCTTTGCCGGACACATAAACGGAACGCTGCACTGTCTGGGGATGGGCACAGGGTTTTTCCGGTTTGGGCACTGCGCCCGGCCGAGAATACCGAACAGGAGGGATACACTCTTGTACGAGGACGAGTTTGAACTGACCTTTCAGGTGCCGGAGGAAGAGAGCGCACCGGAGCCCCTTGCCGCACCGGCTGCAAAGCCGGCTGCGCCGATGGAGCCGGTGGCGGATGAACCTACCCGCATCATGACGCTGGAAAAACCGGCAGCGCCTGTGGTGGACGAACCCACCCGGGTGATCACGCTGGAAAAGCCTGCAGAGCCGCCTGCGGTGGAGCTGCCCGCAGAGCCTGTGCCGGAGCCTGTAAAAGAACGGCCTGTCCCTGCCGCACCCGCTGCGGCGCGCCGGGTGCTGATCTCCGGCGGCGACCGGGGCATCGGTGCTGCCGCTGCCCGCGCCTTTGCGGTAGCAGGGTATCAGGTGGCGGTGCTCTACCATCAGAACGCCGCCGCTGCCGCTGCGCTGGAACAACAGCTGCCCGGGTGCATCGCCATCCAGTGCGATGTAGCCAGCCGCGCCAGCTGTGAGCTGGCGTTCCATGCAGTAGAGCAGGCCATGGGCAGGGTGGATGTGCTGGTGTGCAACGCCGGCATCGCGCAGCAGAAGCTGTTTACCGACATCACCCCGGAGGAGTGGCAGCGGATGCTGGACGTGAACCTGAGCGGCGCGTTCCACCTGTGCCAGCTGGCATTGCCCGGCATGATCCGCCGCAAGCAGGGCCGCATCTTGACCGTGAGCAGCATGTGGGGCCAGACCGGCGGCAGCTGCGAGGTGCACTATTCCGCCGCGAAAGCCGGGCTCATCGGCCTGACCAAGGCACTGGCCAAGGAAGAGGGCCCCAGTGGCATTACGGTGAACTGCGTAGCGCCCGGGGTCATCGAGACTGACATGATGGCGGCTTTTACCGTCGAGGACAAGGCGGCGCTGGCCGAGGAGACCCCTGTGGGGCGGCTGGGCACCCCGGAAGAAGTTGCAAAGCTGCTGGTCTTTTTGGCCGGCGAGGATGCCGGATACATCACCGGACAGGTGTTCGGGGTGAACGGCGGCCTTGTGATCTGATGCACAGGGCAATATTACACGATTTTCCCCGGAGTGGGAAGGAGAGAAAAAATGGGCATGACTTTGAAGGAACTGTTGACTAAGGGCGAGGGCACCCTCTCTGCACAGGAGGCCAAGGCGCTGGCGGCACAATGCCGCATGGATGTAGACACCCTCTACACCCTGCTGGAGGAGCGCGGCATTAAGGTCCTGGAGGAAGAGAACGAGCCGAGTCTGGACGTGGACAGCATCATTGCTGAGGTGGAGAATGCCGAGAACAACAACGATGACATGGGCCTTGCCGATGAGAACGAAGAGGATGCCGAGGAGAACCCGGCAGACCTGAAGGCTGCCATGGACGAGCTGCTGGACGACCCGGTGAAGAACTACCTCAAGCAGATCGGTCAGATCCCGCTGCTGAGCGCCGAGCAGGAGGTGGAGCTGAGCCGCCGCATCCATGCCGGTGCCGAGGCTGCACACATTTTGCAGGCAGACCGCCAGAAGTACGGCGCACCGGAGTACATCAAGAAGAACAGCGCCCGCTTCTCCTTTGAGGAGGACGAGAACAGCCGCAGCTACACCGAGGATCTGGACGAGGACGGCGAAAAGTCTGCCGAGGATGCCGAGGAAAAGGCAGACGAGGAAAAGGCCATGGAGGCCGTGGAGAACGGCCCCCTGAGCGAGGAGCGCCGTCAGGAGCTGCTCAAGACCCGCCGCGATGGCCTGAACGCCCGCCGCAGCCTGAGCGAGGCAAACCTGCGTCTGGTGGTGTCCATCGCCAAGAAGCATGTCGGCCATAATCTGGCCTTCCTTGATCTCATTCAGGAGGGCAACATCGGCCTCATCAAGGCCGCCGAGAAATTCGACTGCGACCGCGGCTTCCGCTTCTCTACCTACGCTACCTGGTGGATCCGTCAGGCCATCACCCGCGCCATCGCGGATCAGGCCCGCACCATCCGTATCCCGGTGCACATGGTGGAGACCATCAACCGGATGCGTCAGGCCACCAACCAGCTGGTGTACCAGAACGGCCACGAGCCTACCCCGGAAGAGCTGGCAAAGGCCATGGACATGAGTGTGGAGCGCGTGCGCGAGATCCAGCGCATGGCACAGGAGCCCGCAAGTCTGGAAAGCCCCGTGGGTGAGGAAGAGGATTCCTCTCTGGGCGATTTCGTCGCGGACGAAAACGCCGAGGCACCCGGCAAGGCAGCTGACCGCGCCATGGTGGCACAGCAGATCAATCTGGCGCTCAAGAGCCTGACCCCCCGCGAGGAAAAGGTCATCCGCCTGCGCTTTGGTCTGGACGATGGCCGTCCCCGCACGCTGGAAGAGGTCGGCCGCGACTTCGGCGTCACCCGTGAGCGTGTGCGCCAGATCGAAGCTAAGGCCATCCGCAAGCTGCATAGCCGCAAGTGCCTGACCCTGCTCAATGGTCTGATCGAGTAATAATATGTATTTTGGGATAGCAGAACACCCGCGTGGGTTCTGCTATCCCTTTTTTCATGGGGGCAGACCCCTCCCGTGAAAAAGGGGTTCTGAAAAGCCCGCAGGCTTTTCAGAACCCCAAATTAAAAATCATTTTTCCGCTGATGATGCGCAGAGTGCAACGACGACGACCGCCGCCAGCGGCGGAAACAGGGAGAAGTCGTTGGGGCAGCGGCCAGCAAGACGCAAGTGCCGCCCAAGGCACGATGCGGATGCTGGGTGCCGCAACCCGGAAGACGCGGCGCGCATTTCAAATCTTCTTCCACCCGCTGTCCTTGATGGTGGCATCCGCCTGCTTGTGCAGCAGCTGCACAAACAGCTGCTCCTCCGGCTGCAAAGGCTCCCGCTCCGGGTACACCAGCACGTCCCGCATCTGCTGCTTCTGCGCCGGGCAATTATGCAGCGCCAGATGGTACTGCTCCAGCGCGCGCTGCGGCATGGGGGACGACCACATATAGGCCGTGGGCAGATTCTGCAAAATAGAGAACTGGCTGCACCGCTCATACACATGGATGCGGCGGTTGGGGTTCACCTCCCAGCGGGAAACAGTGCTCTCCTCCCCGGGCAGATGGGTGTCGCCGTGCAGCACCTCGATGTAATCGTTCAGTTCGTCCAGCTCGCGCACCTGCCGCCGCGCCAGCGGGCTGTCCTGACTGGTGAGCAGCAGGTAGGAAAACTCCATGATAGGCTCCTGCCGCAGACCGTGGCGCTGGCAGTAGCGCAGATAGTAGTCCTCGTCCTCGGCAGCATAGCGCAGCAACGCCATGTGGTAGCCCTGCCGCAGCACAAAATCCAAAGCTTCAATGGCACCGCTCTCCCGGATATGTGCCCGCAGCTGCTCGCTGCGGGCTGCCTGCTGCAAAAAATCCACCGCCGCATAGGAGGCGTAGGTGGCATGGGTCAGCACCACCCGCAGCTCGGCGCAGCTGCGCTGCTGGTGCGCCTCCTGCGCCAGCTCGTCCACCTGCTGCAGCACCCGCTGCGCCTGCCGGATGAACCGCTTGCCCTGCTCGGTGGGGATCATGCCCGTGGAGGAGCGCTCAAAGATGCGCAACCCGTATTCCTCTTCCAGATTCTTCAGCGCCTTGCTCACATTGGGCTGCGCCGCGTACAGCTGCTTTGCCGCCGCCGACACCGACCCCCATTTCATGATGGCTACCAGATACCGCAGTTCCGTAATGTTCATGAGCTCCTCCGCGTGGTTTGCAGTCATAACCGTATTGTAACAATTTCCCCGCGCCGCTGTCAAGCGGGGGAGAATAAACCCTCTCAGTCCGCTCCCCCTTGCACCAAAGCCCCCGGGTGCTATATAATAAGGAAAAACACAAAGGAGGGGCTGTACCATGCCGGAATACCGCGTGCTGCGCATTGACGAGCAGCTGTACGGCTGCGAGGAGCTGCCCGCCGGGCAGCCGGTGCTGTGCGATGTGACTCTGACCGATGCCGCCGGGGCTGCCCGCATTCTGCCCTACCCGGACAGGGAGCTGACATGTCTTGGCATCGACGAGGGAGACACCGTCTGTCTGCTGCCGGACGGCACCCTGCACAAGCTGTAAGGAGTAATTTTATGCATAATATCTATTTCACCCGCCACGGCGAGACGGTATGGAACGTAGAAAATAAGATCTGCGGCATGACCGACAGCCCGCTGACCGCCCGCGGGCAGCAGCAGGCGCGGCAGCTGGGCGAGCTTGTCCGGGACAGCGGCCTGCACATCGACGAGATCTTGTACTCTCCCCTCTCCCGCGCCGCCGACACCGCAAAAGCCATTGCCGCCGCTACCGGTCTGCCCGCCCGCTGCGAGCCCCGCCTGCGGGAGCAGTGCTTTGGCAAATACGAGGGCACGCCCCGGGACGGTGCAGAGTTCCGCATCTCCAAGACCCACTTTGCCGACCGCTATGACGGCGGCGAAAGCATGATGCAGCTGGCACAGCGCATCTACAACCTGCTGGACGAGCTGAAGGCAGACACCGGCAAGACCTACCTGCTGGTGGCGCACAACGGCATCGCCCGGGTGGTGCACTCCTATTTTTACGATATGACCAACGAGGAATATGCCGCTGCGGGCATCAAAAACTGCCAGCTGGTGGAATATACCTTTGAATAATAAGAAAGCCGCCGGGGCCCCGGCGGCTTTCTTGTTATTACGCGTCAACCATGACGGTAATGGAATTTCTGGTCTTTTGTCACGAACATATACACGCTCACCGCCAGTGCGGCCAGTTCGGCGGCGGTGACAGCCAGCCACACGCCGTCAATGCCCCACAGGGCGGGCAGCAGGAGCAGCGCGGCAAGCTGGAACACCAGCGTGCGCAGAAAAGAGATGAGAGCACTCGTCACGCCGTCCCCCAGCGCTGTGAAGAAGGAGGACGCATACACGTTGAAGCCCATGATGAGGAAGCTCAGCGCATACAGCCGGAACGCGCGGCTGGTCAGCGCCAGCAGCTGGACATCGTAGCCCACAAAGATGCGCGCCACATAGGGAATGATGACCATAGACGCCGCCGTCATGGTCACAGCCACCACGGCGATGAGGCGCAGGCTCTTCTGGTAGAGGTTATGCACCTCGGCGTGGTTGCGCGCGCCGTAATGGAAGCTGACGATGGGTGCGCTGCCCACGGCATAGCCCACGAACACCGCCACAAACAGGAAGGCAGCGTACATGATGACGCCGTAAGCCGCCACGCCGTTTTCTCCGGCAAGCCGCAGCAGCTGGAAGTTATACAGGATATTGACCAGCGACATGGAAAGGTTTGTCATCAGCTCAGAAGAGCCGTTGATACAGGCATCCCACAGCACGCGGCCGTAAAACTGCGTTCTGCACAGGTGCAGGCGGCTGGTATTGTGGTGGTCGATAAAATAGAACACCGGCAGCACGCCGCCTACCAGCTGGCTGATAAGGGTGGCAACGGCAGCGCCCTCCACGCCCCAGTGCAGCATACCCACCATTACCACATCCAGCACCATATTGGTGCAGCCTGCACCAACGGTGAACCAGAAGCCCAGAAGCGGCTTTTCGGCGGTGACGAAAAAGCTTTGGAACATATTTTGCAGCGCAAAGGGCGGCAGCGCCAGCATCAGGATGCGCCCGTAGCGCACGGCGTAGTCCAGCAGCTCGCCCTTTGCGCCCAGCAGCTCGGCGACCGGCCGCAGGAACACAAAGCCCAGCACGGCCAGCACACTGACCGAGATGAGCGCTGCCAGCAGAAACATGGTAAAATAGCGGTCGGCTTTTTTCTGGTCACCCTCGCCCAGCGTGATACCAACGATGGCGCTGCCGCCGGTGCCCAGCATAAAGCCGACAGTGCCCAGCAGCTGCGGCAGCGGCATGATGAGGTTGACCGCCGCAAAGGCCGTTTTGCCCACAAAGTTGGAAACGCACAGGCCGTCCACGATGCCGTAGACGGAGGTGAACAGCATGGTGCCGATGCAGGGCAGCACGAACCGCAGCAGGCGGGAATAGGTAAAATGATCGGACAATTGGATGGCTTTCTTTGGCATAGCTCCTCCTTTTTGAACTTCACATATGCAAAAAGGCCGGATAAGAACCATCGCTCCGGTGCGTTCCCTCTTCTGCTGCGGCACTACGGTGCCCACAGCCTCCGGGAAACACGAACGATGACATCTTATCCGGCCTTTCAATTACGTTGAAACAGCCCTCCGATGAGCGAAAAACAGTATAGCAAAGTTTATTTTTTATGTCAAGCCCAGTTTTGCATCATTCTGTTGCAAGGCGGAAAAAGGGCGCGATGGCGTTGGCGTCGCCGTGGCGGACGATGGAGTAGGTAATGTCGCAGTAGGGCTGGATGGCGGTGCTCTTTTCCACGGTGGAGATGA